>Ga0265301_10006306_pt1 | contig 11383 bp, 10 predicted proteins | sample AusTroGonzalo_MG_2_FD_193488 | JGI IMG/M metagenome (GOLD analysis project Ga0265301, IMG submission 193488) | Bovine rumen microbial communities from tropical cattle in Woodstock, Queensland, Australia - Gonzalo_04 | ecosystem: Host-associated > Mammals > Digestive system > Stomach > Rumen ...
CTAGACCTGACTGATGGGGATGGTAATGACCTGACACTAGCTGTCACATTAACACACTGCACTGACGCAGTCCTAGAAGATTTTATCCTGAAACATGGGGACACTGATAGTGATGGAAACTGCACACTAGACCGTTATGGTGCTGAAGATGACATCACCTATGATATTTTAAACCGTCAAGACCTAGACCAATGTAACAAACAGTTATTACAATGGTATAAGGTTAAAGGTGGTGTCAATAACAGATTTCCTGTATTTTTCAGGGTTAATGACATACAGAACCATTACAGACAGTATAAAGCTTACAAGAATGTTAAAAATGTGTCCGATATGATGGATAAGCTAGTTAATAAAGGGTATGCTAATAAAATGGGGAAACTAGACGGATATAACATATATTACCTGACCACCAACTGCAGAAACCTTAAAAAACAGGAATTAACCCCACAGGACATACTAGACGCTGAAGACTTTAAAAAAGTGACAGGATTTTATGACATTAAGGATCACATGGGGAACTATAAATGATGTCTGAAATAACACTAAAAACAACAGAACCCCTAGACATACATGGATTAACAGGTGATAAAAAATACTAGTGAAAAAATATTTCAGAAAAAGTGACCTAAATTTCAGAAAATATGGGTCATTTTTCCTGAAATTTCAGAAAATCATAGGTAAATTTCAGAAAATATGGGGTGAATTTCCAAAAATTTCAGAAAATCACACCTAAATTTCAGAACATGAAAACGGTGGAAATGTCCCCAATCCTTAAAACAACCCTATATAATAAAAATATATTATTATATTGTTAAGTTTCTGTAAAAATGTACAGGGGGAAAAAAATTTCCACCACAGGTGATGACTATAGGGGGTGTGTGATTTTTCCTGCCCCCCCATATGTTTAAGAAATTTTTTTAAGAAAAAATGGGGTTAATGACTGTCATGTCTTTAATCCTGATTTCAAGACCTGTCAGTGATTTTAGGTTTCTGAAATTTTTAGTATTTTTTCTTAAATTTCGGAAATTTTTCTGAAATATCACTGTTTTTTCTGAAATTTGATAGTAAGTTTCTGAAATTTTAGTGAAATATGGGTGATTTTTCTGAAATATGGGGGTAAGTTTCTGAAATTTTACACATAGTTTCTGAAATGGTCATGACTGCAGGTGATGTGTGATGGATAATGACGATCTGATTAAGAAATATGAATGTCTGGTGACTAACCTAGAAAGTATAGGAACTGTCACCACTGATAACCTAGACCCTGACGATAAGATGGGTAAACAGATTATAGATTTAATCAATGACTTTAATAAGGATAACACAGCTAGATTAAATCAGTTAAGGTTAATCCTGTCCATATTAAAGAAATCTGATGGTGATAGTGATGTCTAGTAAACGGTTAAGGGATTTTTATGTGGAATTTTTTAACGGTCATATGTTCAGGGACATAGATTACATCAGGGGGAAATGGAAATCTTTTAAAGACACAGACCCTAAAGATAACACAGACCGTTTAAGGTATAAAGTGAAAGACCTGACGGACACTGCAAGTGATATACTTAAGTTTAAAAAGTCAGCTAGATATTTCCTGCTGAATAAAAGACACAGGGATGGTCTAGGTCAGTTAGTACATCATAGCAGTTACTTTAAAAATCCTAGTGATTTCCATAGTAAGAACACAGCTGACCGATTATATGACAGACTGTTTTATGACATAGATAAACATAATGCAGTCATAGACGGATTTAAACATAAAATAGCAGAGATAAAAGCTAGACAGATAGGGTCTGACATAGGTTACACATATAAACGGAAATTAAAAGATATTAAGAAAGTGCAGGGGGAATATCAGGACTATATTTTAAACAGTGATTTCCTAGACGATCCATACAGGGACAGTCTGAAAGTGGTAAAATACTATAATGACAGGGGTGTAGAACCTGTCCTGATATTCACAGGGGGTGCAGGATTTCACATTAATATTTTATTTGAACCTGTACACCTGAACTATCCACAGGAAATGTCACTGTCTTATTTGAACCTGATAGGAAATAAATGTGACATTCCTATAGATGACCCTGATGGTAAAGGTATATCTAATCTAGACCCTGCAGTAAGTAAAAACGCTGTTAATGGAAATCAAAGGACACCATATAGTGTCCATGATAAAAGTGGTCTTACTGGATTTATTATACCTGCTGACACTAGCTATGATGACCTTATGGGTATGATTAAAAGAAATAAACCCACTGTCACTGATTTCAGTTATGATGACCACCTAGTCCCTGACTTATTAAGGGAACAGATATTAAACATGGACTCACTGGCAGGTCAGAAAAAGCAGGAAAAAAGGGAACAGATTAAGAACAGTCAGACTAGACCTAAAGGGTACAGTAAGAAACTGTATTTAAACGGTCAGTATATAGGGACTGCAGAGTATGACCCTAACCTGTCAGGGAATAGTTTAAGTGATGACTTAAGGGTGTTATGGGATTTAATGGTCATGGATGGTGTGTGTGAACCTGTACAGGATAAGGACATAAGGGAACATTATAACAGGGTCAGATGTCCATTTCCTAACCATGAAGATAAGAACCCTAGTGCTATATGTGGGAAATACAGATTTAAGTGTTTTAAGTGCTGTCCTGATGGGATTAACTGGTATATGTTAATAGCTGTCACTTATGGGATAGTGTCTATCGATGACATTAACAAAGACCCCACAGATAAACAGAAAGCAGAAATTAAAAAGGTAATCAGGAAACTTATGGGGAAATCAGTGGACACATAATGCAGTCATTACACTATTTTTTTAATTATTTCAAGTCACTTTATTTCCTATGATTACTGCTATAGGATTACATGGTCTGTCATGATTAACTTATTTTATTTTAACAGACCTTTTAATTATTTGAATGCGTAACACTAGTGTTACACACAGGACTAATGATGGGAACACCACTGAATACATCACAAAAAATAATATGTAACGGATTTCCACATATGTCCATAAATTTTAGATAAAATTTTTTCCTGATTTTATTTTTCCAATGTCCGACAACCACCGACACCTGAAGATGTCAGATAGTGGCAGTTAATGTCAGATATTTCCTGATTTAATAAAGTGGTGGGGATTACATGGGGATTTCATAGTGATATTTCCTGATTTTATAATAAAACCCCATAATTACGGATAACTATGGATACCTTTTTTACAATTTAATAAAAGTGACTGATGGACACTGATGGGGACTGATATTTCATGTTTTAATAATGTCACATCATATCACATCAGGTCACATATTTCCTGATTTAATAAAAGTCCCCCATAATTCCCCACTATATTAAGGGAAAATGGGAAATTAAAATGATAAAATATAACATCTGTTATAAAATGCAGCTGAACTATATAACACTGTTATGTCCCACTATATTAAGACCATAATGGGACACTGAAAAAAGTGGATCGAGTGGAAACTATGATGAACCCCCCTTTACCCACAAAAATCACAAAAATATTACAGATGGAAACTGTCCTGACTGCAGGAACTGGTCATGATATTTCGGATATTTCGGTATAAATAGGGGGGGGTGTCGGATTTCCATAGTTTAATTAATACACCCTGACCCTTTCCTATGTTTAAATCCTGATTAACATTAACCTATCTGTCTTATATTACCGTCAGCTAGTAATGAATGATTTATATTACACTATAGATGGTCAGCTATTTTTATTTCAGATTTTATAATGTTCGATAACAGGACAGGTCATGATTTCATATAAGTTTAATTAAAATAATGGTGCAGGAAATTATAAGACTGACAGTGAACATCACTGATTTAAACAGGACTGTCACACTAGATAACAGCAGGGGAAATATCACACTATTATTTCAGGTTTAATCTATAGAAAGTCACTGAAAGTCACTGATTTTTCAGAACTGTAATGAAAAAAGCAAGTCACACCCACTATGAAAAAGGGGACACACAGGGGACTAGTGGGGGATAAAACTGGTCATGATTTCATAGTGTCTATGGATGGTCTATGGTCTGGACTTACTTTTTACACCTGCTGTAAAACTGCTACAGAACTGCTATGAAATGCTATGATTGACTGAAAAAACTGGAAAAATAGCAATAATCAGCAGTGTCATTAAACGGTATTAAACGGTATTAAACATTTTTTCATGTGAACATTACAGGAACTGGTCAGATGACAGTAACATTTCCAACTGCTGAAAGTTACTGACCAACTGAAAAAAGTTACTTTTAATAACAGTGACGGACAGATATAATCATGTTACTTAAAACAAGTAATAAAACCGTGAAGATTGAATGACTATATTATCAGGTGTTATATGGGTAATACAGGTCTTATTATTGGCAGATGATAAAACACTGTAGTATAACACCTTTTAATATTTTAGTTTTAAGTGTTGCAAGTGATGGAACTATCTATTTTTTAGGAATTTTTAGGACTTAAGATACACTGACCCTAGACACTGCAGGAACATTAATGGTGCAGTACATTTTAACTTATTTTAACTTATTTTACCATTTCAGATATTTTTCTAACATTTTAAACAGTGACTATGATTTCACTATTTTTTCCTGAACATCACACCTGCTAGGGATTGGATCAGGATTTCATACTGTATAATGTGACACACTAAAAGTGTCATATGGTCTTTATTTCCCCCATAGATAACCCATTAATGTCCGATATGTTATATACTAGAAATAACATACTTATTACCATGACCCCCCCTTATTTCAGACCACATCACAGAAACCGTCACAGACAGCTTAAATCACAGATTAAAGCTAGTGACAGTCTGATTTCAGATGACATAAAGGGTCTTTAATGGGTACACTAAAGGGTCAATAAGACACTATAACAGGTGATAAGAATGGATAATGATATGTTAATGGAAACAGTAAAAAATCCCCTATTTGATGACAGAACTAATTTAAAGCAGATATTATCTTTAAATCTTTATAAAATCCTGCAGGAAATGGAAAAAAAGATTATTAATGGACGGATTAAGAACCCTGAAAAAGAAAAAATCAGACTAGATTATATCAAAGCTTATATTAATGGATGTAACTGTTTTAATACTATCACTAACAACGCCAACGCAGGAACAATCTATGACAATGAAAGCATAAAGAAATATCTAGACACATCTATGGACATGGTGGACATAGAACCTGATGACGATGACCTGATGGACTGAAATGACCTATATTTTAATCTATATTAACGGTCACCCTGTCTGTCCTGAATGTTATGGGAATGATTTTATAACAGACTCATTTCACGCTGAAAGTTACTGCAGTCAGTGTGGTCTAGTGGTAAATGACACAGCACTTATGGACATCAGGACTGCTGAATATCTACAGGACAGACAGGACAATATCGATAAACAGATAAAAGACTATTTTAAGACACATCCCAGACCATGACTGCAGACCCTGAAATCATACTGAAAAAATTATTACATAACAGGACAGTCAGTGACTGTAAACTGATAGACAGGAAATATGAACAGCTAGACCGTTTATGGTCAGAACTAGATGACCACCACAGGAACGGACGGACTAAAGAAAGTGACAAGGTATTTAATGAAATCCATAAGATAAACAGGGAAATCACTGACACTGAAAATAGGTGCAGGGCTAGACTAGGTCTGAAAAAACTATAAAATGATTAAAAAGACGGTCAAGTATATCGCCACTGCTGAACCTAGTGACCATATAATCAGTCATGTCCTGACGGAAATAAATAGGTCTAGTAAAACAGCACTGAAAAAAGATTATAATATACTACAGGTAACAAAACAGCACTAAATTAAATAACTTTTTTTACTTTTTTTACATAGGGTTAAGGTGATAAGGGGGTGTAAAGGGGGTGAACATATCACCCTGATTTCATCAACTATTATCAACTATTTATCAACTATTTACAGGGTAATATTTCCACCTGCTATGATGGTCATGATATGGTCAGGATAGGGTCATGACAGGGTCTATAGGGGGTCTAGAAAAAAGGCACACATGGGGCTTACAGGGGGCTTATTTTTCACTGACATTTCCTGCTGATGACACCACCTGTCCAAACTATCCAAACTAACTATATTTTAACCGTTTAATATAGGTGTGATAGTCCATTTATACTATTTTTTACTAGTTTTATTTTAAATGGAAACCTGACAAAACATAACAGCACTGATGACAATAGCTGACTATATTTAATCACACTTTTAATGGATTTCCTAGAGTTACTGACAGGGATGGTGATTACTAGAAATGTCAGACGATCACTAGGGTTAAGTCCCTGACCTGCAGTGAATACAGATGACCATAGTGGAACTTATGTGAACATGATAAACAACATGAACAGCAGGGATGATAGTGGTCTGATAGTGAACAGTACACATAAAGTACACATTTATTCCCATGTGTAACATAGGTGTAACATAGTGACTTCAGGTGATGGATCAGGTGGGTAATGTCTGTCCCTGTCATGTTACACTTGAAACTGTTTATATTTTTAAAAATGTCTAAATGATGGACATTTCCTGATTAAGCTATGGACAGTCCCTGATTTTAAGATATGAGTTACATTTCAAGTGTAAGTATAATCATGCAAGTAAAAACAGGATTTCACTTACATGGATTTCACCGTTTTTTTATCGATGTGAAAAAAAAATTTAAATCAATTAGAATGGTCTATTTAAGCTATAAGTCCCACAGATAACGATTTCAGAAAAATTGAAAAAGTTGGATTTTTAGTGTGTCTATGTACATATAGATGTGTGGACAGACCTAGACCACTTTTGTCAGATGGTTTAATTAAAAGTTAGATTTCAAGTTATAATCTTAATGACCCATAGTAAGTGTCATGTATTTCCTGAAAGATAGACCCCCATTTAATGAAAGCAATTTTTCAGATTTCACCATTTTTCATGATTTTAGTAAGTCAATTCGATAAACCATGTCAATTCGATAGACCCCCACCTGATAACATATGTGTAACACCATGAAAAATATGGTCATGATTTCCACCTGCAGTGTCTGTCCATGTTACACGCATATTACACATCAGGATTATATAGTGTGAAATGTATAACATATATGTAACACCTGTAAAGTGTTAAGATATGGGGTGATAGTAAATGATGGAATGGGATAAAATCAGGATATTAGTAAAAGATGTCAGGGACTATGGTGGACGGAAACGGATAAACATCACCAACAGTGACGGACTAGTGAAAGACGATAAAGTGGTCATACTAAAAGAACAGGATTACAATGACATAATGGCTGAATATCACAGACTGGAAACTATAGTAAATGACCTAGATAATCAGAAAGTGACTGCAGAAAGTGTGGGGGATAAGCTAGTCACACCACTAAAAGAAAGTTATGACTGTATTATCAATGACTTAAAACAGGATTTAAAGGATAAGGATAATGAAATCAATATATTAAAAGGTATTTTTCAGGATTACGATAAACAGGTCTATAGTATGGGATTACTGGATATTTTAAGACATAAGAACAGGGAAATATCTGACGATTTCAATAGTAAAATCTGGATCACTAGACCTGATGACCCTAGTGTCACCACTGCTGAAGTCAGGAAACTAGGTGATGTCACTAATGGTACTGAACATGATGACGATGATGGGGGTGACTAGACTTATGAATGAACCTGAAAGGGACACAGTGAAAGAAACTATTAAGGAACTGATGACCATTATTAACATAGTTAATGACAGTACATTTCCTGATAACGCTGACACTGATGACCTAGAAAAAAGACTGACAGACATCACACATAAACTAATAGATATGTTATGATAGTGACTGCAGGGATGGTCACTAAAAGTGGGAAATTTAACCAAACTAAACAGGGTGCAGTCAGCATACTAATTTTAGTATAACACTAGTCCTAGTATAGTATAGTAATATTCATTACAGAAATACAGCAATAAAGATATAAAGAAATAAAGAAATCATTACAGACAGATTTCAGTTTAAGGCACATTTTAAGTGCTTACAATGATAACATTATATAGTATAAAAAAGAAATAAGTTAATAACGGTACTGACACTGCTGTTAAAAGATGTCATTAAGATGTCTTTTTAAAAGAAGTAAATAAGTGTTAAACGATTAAGAAAAGGTTAAATAGGATTTACAGAGTAAAAAAACGGTACATATGAAACCTAAAAATATGTAACAAGCTCAATAATTCCTATCTTAACCCCATAGACACTATAAAAGGAAAAATAGATTACTACGATAACCCAAATCCTAAAACAGTTAAACTATAATTTATTTTTACTATTATTTAAATCCATAGGATTTCATAATAATTTCATAACTGTTTTTATTACTGGTATGGGGTGTCCTGTAGTGGTCTATGATTTCCCCTGATGGTGTCCATGTAAACTATTTTTTTAACACATCAGATACTGACTGCAGTTAATGTCCGTTAATGTAAAAATTAAAGGAATGATTTAATATGTCTAATATAAAAGAAAAGCATAGATTAAACACATTTATAAACATGGACACATATGACGAACTTAATAATTTTATTAAGAACAATGAAGTCATAACAAGTAAATTAAGTAAAGGGACTGTCATTACAATAGCATTAAACCTATTGTTTAAGACCACTGAACACACTGACATTTCACAGTTAATGATGGATTACTTACAAGACCATAACACACCTGCTGATGTCACTGGTCAGAACTAGGGGGGTGACCACTATGGATCTAGTGGATAGTGTCCCTATCACTGACATTAATACTGAAAATGTGAAACTAGAATTAAATGGACACTGTAAGTATTATGACACTTCAGGGATTAAGTTTAATATTACAGATGTGAACCTTACTGAACCTGATAACAATAGAAACCCATTAATCACTAGCATAGCAAGGAAAAAAAGGGTTAATGTGACCATTTCAGGATATATGGACGAACCGTTTAAAATCACTAAAAGTAATGTGAAAAACAGTGAACCTGAAACAGATAAACCTTACAGGGAATACATTAACATACAGGATAAAAATCTGAACATCACATTTTATGGGATAAGAGTAATCAGGGATAAGATATGGCATGAAAGATTACAGACTGTCATTACACCCCCTAAATTAATGATAGATAACACACATGAACTGTATGGATTTTTAAAACCTATCTATGTGAATAAGGGGGAAATGTCCCTATTATCAGAACAGAACATTTATATTTCATTTCATGAACTGGCAGACCTGTTAAAAGACAGTGAAGTAAATCTAGGTGTGATAGATGACACTGACGGTGTAGTGACTAGCTTTAAATGGATTACTGAATGTAAAAAGGGTGATAGTGATGGGAAATAAACCCACCAATATCACCCTTTTAAGTTATAAATCAGTGTTATATAGACTTATTTTTCCATGTAATACTATTTATAACTATCTAACACTTAAAGGGGGTTATAAACTATGAGTAAAAAGAAATTAACCCCTGAACAGCAAAAAGCTATTGAAAGTGATATGTCAGAACTGGATGGGAACTTAAATGAAAGTATAGGACTAGACACAGAACCTGAAAAACCACTGTACTGTCCCCCTGACGATACAGACTGTAAAAAGTTAAAAGATAAAGGATATTTATGGGACAATGATGGTCTTTACTGTCCCCTAAAGGTAGAAACTGACGAACCCCATTATTTAAGAGTTAAAAGGGGTTATGATGGGTATGACATCACCATAGGTGTCCTGCAGGTCATAGACAGTAAAATCTTATTTGATGTTAAGACTGGAAACTGGACAGGTAAAGTCCCTATCACTACAGACCATAAACCTAGAAATCAGCAGATGGGGAAAGTAGTGGGGGCATATGGAAAAATCCCTGAAATAGCTGACCCCTTAAGGACTATCAGTGCTGACCTTAATGGTGTCCATGATTTCCCACAGATTACAGAACATTTTAAGGTCTATCAGGACATGACAGCAGATGATGATGACGATGATGACGGTGTTAATGAACATGAAATAGAACTAGAAAACAGACGCAATCCCATATTAACACCTGATGAACAGGACACAGTGGTTTATGTAAGAAAAATGATAGAGTCATATGGATTAACAGGATACCTAGACCCTATTTTAAATAACATCCATATAGGTGACCATAGGAACATATACAGAAAGCTATTAATGTCCCTGCAGATAATAAGGGGTAAATATTCAAGTTTCTTACTGGACATAGCAGAAAGTGGATCAGGAAAAAGTCATGAGAATAATATAGTATTTGAAACTATAATCCCTGAACAGTACATAGAAAATATAGATAACATCACAAAGGCAAGTTTCGTCCGTTTCGCAGATGACCATGAGTATTATCTGGACAGAAAAATCATATTATTTAACGATAAGGGTGATGAAGATGGTATATCTGAAATGAAAGATGTTAATAAGATATTAAAGGTCTTAATCACTGAAAATAAGTACAGTGACTATAAAAGTGAAGCACAGGGAAATAAATGGACTAATAAGAAATTTTATTTAAAAGTACAGGGGACAGGTGCTGTCATATCTACAGTGGATAATAAAGACGCACTTAAGGACAGTCAAATAGTAAACAGGTCATTACAGTCTAGACCGTCAGATGTGGACATGAATGAGTTACTAGACCATATAGGTTACATCTTTTTTGAAAAATCAGAACAGTCCATGTTAAAAAATGGTGCGATAGGTGACCTTAAGGATTTCGGAATATTCCTGATGTCTTTAGTGAATGACACTGACATCATAGTTAATCCATACATTAAAATATTTCAAAGGTACTGTCTGACTGCTAACTTACAGGGGGATGTGACTAGAGAGTATGAAAGACAGTTACATTCATTTGATGCTTACTGCAGGATTACTAAACATGACTGTAAAAAACATGGGGATTTATATGTGGCTAGTCAGAAACAAGTTAATAATTATTTCAGTGAAATAAACCTAGAAAATGCGTTAAATCCTATAGAGTCTGATTTTATTGAAATGTTAATGAAAGGGAACGGAAAAACTGAACCTTTAATTTTAATAGATGACGATGACACAGAACCTGACAGGAACAGTGCTGACAATAGTGACACAGACAGTAATGGGAAACCTGATGACAATAATAAAATAATATATGTGAATGCAGGAACGGATGACCCTTACAGTGAATACATAGACAGTGATGGAAACCTAGACCTGACTGATGGGGATGGTAATGACCTGACACTAGCTGTCACATTAACACACTGCACTGACGCAGTCCTAGAAGATTTTATCCTGAAACATGGGGACACTGATAGTGATGGAAACTGCACAC
>Ga0265301_10006308_pt1 | contig 11380 bp, 3 predicted proteins | sample AusTroGonzalo_MG_2_FD_193488 | JGI IMG/M metagenome (GOLD analysis project Ga0265301, IMG submission 193488) | Bovine rumen microbial communities from tropical cattle in Woodstock, Queensland, Australia - Gonzalo_04 | ecosystem: Host-associated > Mammals > Digestive system > Stomach > Rumen ...
CCAATATACAGATGCGCGGACGTGGCAACAGCTCTTTCCTCTGGTACGACAAGAAGCCCTATCGCATCAAACTCAATGACAAGCATAAGGTGTTGGGGCTGGATAAAGCCAAGAGTTGGGTATTGCTGGCCAACTATCGCGACGTGACGGATATGATGAATACTTTCGTATTTGAGATGGGACGTGCTTTGGAACTGCCCTATACAAACCATACCCGCTACGTGGAACTCTTCCTGAATGGCGACTATAAAGGGATTTATCAGTTGACAGAGCAGATACAACAGAACAAGAACCGCGTGGCCGTGAGCGATGAGCATGGCATTCTGATAGCACTCGACGTGGACGATGGTCCTGGCGAGAGTCCTTATGCCAATGATAATTTCTGGTCATCGGTATATAGGATGCCTGTATGCGTAAAGTATCCTGATGACGATCGTTGGACAGAGAATACCGTGGACTCCGTACGCAATGTGTTTTCTGAACTGGAAACAGCAATCAAGAACAAAGATTACGCCCAGGTACAGCAGTTGCTTGATGTGCCGTCATTCATCAAATACCTGCTCATTCAGGAATTTGTGTATAACGTGGAACTGTCAGCCCCTCGTTCCATCTATATGCATAAGGATGGCGACGGTCCTTGGGTGATGGGACCATTATGGGACTTTGACGCCGGTTATGACTTTGACTGGGGACAGATGACCACGGGACACACTTTCTTCACGGATTTCACCGAGACCGTCATGGGCTCTAATCCCTTGAAGCGTAACGGACAGTATAACTACGTGCCACAATTCTTCACCGACCTGTTTGGCTGTCCGGAATTCGTGGAAGCCTATAAAGCACAGTGGGCAGCAGTAAAGGACACGATTGTCACCCATGCATGGAATGAGTGCATGAGATACATAGAGCAGATGCGTGCATCGGGCGCTATAGACCGTGAGTTTCAGCGCTGGCCCATCAGTGGGAAGCGGTTTGATACCGAACTCAGCAAGATGAAGCAATGGCTTCAGAACAGGAACACTCATTTCTCTTACCTCGTAGCAGCAATCCCTGTGCCCAGTGAACCTGTCAGCAAAGAGAGATTCTGTGGAAGCATTACTGTAAACACAGCCATGAACTGGTATCAAGGATATAGTCAGGACAATAAAGTTAGCATCAGCAAACAACAGGTATGCAATCTGATGGGCCTTAACGCCAACGAGATGAACGAAGCCGAACTGAGCATCGTTCCTCTATATAACGATGGTACTGAGGGAGAGAACCACACCAATGGTGTCTTTGGCGGATGGTTTGATAGCGATGGTGATCCAGGTTATTATGCCCAAGGGCATGTATATATCGAGGTGTTTAATGACTTGTGGAACTGGAGTTGCGGCCTTTATAAGGAAAACTGTTGGCACGATGCCCACGCTGTCATCATGCAATATCAATATCCTTATAACGGCACTTTGCTAAAGGTGAATATAGAGGTGAACTTCACCATCGCACAATAGAAGTCTATTGGTAGATGATGAAGTCACTAAGTGTAGCCCAAGAATAGTTCTCGGAATAGGTGGTTTGATAAACACCTACAGACAACTTCTTCGCTTTTACATCAATAGGCGAGCCTGGCATATTATTCCATGTCACGCCATCCTTACTGGTACGGGCGAAGAGTAAATCGCCACGACGTTCGAACTGCATGATAGGATCGAAATCGTAACCCTTGGAGTTGGGGAATTGCGGACGACCATGAGGACTCAGCACAGTAAGCATGTTTCCACAGTTGTAAAGCGGAAAAGCGCCAAGTTGATAATAGGTATTTCCATTAGCGATGAGCAGTCCCACTTCATTATACCCCTTTACACTATGCTCAGCAAGCCCTTCCATATCATTTACACGGGTCATCACAACAAAGTCGCCCTCTAAGTCTTTATAGACAGTACCACCATGACTGAGCGGTGCCTGATTGAAGTCTGCACTCTGGGTACTGAGCGTGAATGATTCTTTCTTCTCAAAGACAGGCTTCATCTGTGGTGAGAGCGTGAACTTGCTGTTAGGGTCTGATTCGTCAAAGTCATCATCTCCAAGCGAAGAAAATTTTTCCTTCATTCTATTCTTATAGAGGTTCTGTACGTATTCGTCAGATATATACTTGAAACCACTGTTGAATAGGTTCATGCCTGAAGTAACATTGAGAATGGAAATGTAGCCTACAAAATGATTCGTGCCCTGACCGTCGGCCCCAATCATGATGTTACCTTCAGGACGAATCATCAGGAAGTTGTTCTGCTCTTTCAGTAGTTTGCCATTCAGATACACCTTTTCCATCCATCCGTCGTATGCAATGAACCAATGTTGCCATTTGCCTTCATTCTTAAGAATCTCCTTGGGGGCACCACTACTCTCGAACGAACCGTTATGATTCATCAATCCTGTTGCAGGGTCACTGCCTAAGCGGAATTGCGTAGTGGCCAAATCAGCACGTGAACTGGAAAGAGATACTACAGTAGAAACGGGGCCTGTCTTCGTTGGAAGCACCAATGCCTCAATATAGAAGGAAGCGTTATAACGCATATAAGTAGGTAGTTCAAAAGGTGCCGTCAGATGCTGGCTACCATTGAAAAAGAATGCCCAGTGGCCGTCTTTCACGCGAAGGCGCAATGGTTTGTTGGCTTTTAATCGAAACTCTTCCTTTTGGCTGTTGTCTATCTTATATGCAGACCAATTGCGAATTTCCGTATAATCGGTAGGCATCTTTATACTGTCCTCTTCGGCAATCAGCTTTGCATTTAGATTGAGGAATGTAGGAGGAGGAGCCATGTGGCTTTTATTTTGATAAGTATAACGGTCGTCCACATCTTTCTTATGCATACCTGGATAGCCATCATAACTCTCAACCTGCATATCGGGCAAGACAGGGGCCTTCTTCCAAATCTTCACATTCCAGATGGCAGGCATGTGGCCGTTTTTCTGCGTGTCAGTAATAATGATACGGACATAACGCGCTTTTACAGCCTTCTTGTCTATCATTGGCGAGCCTTGCATGGTATTGGCAGAACGATCTACAAACAAGTCCCACGTCTTACCATCAAGTGAGGTTAAAATGAGATATTGATAGAAGAATGTGGCATATTCGAATTGCGTCCATATCTCGTTGAACCTCGTTGGTTTGCCGAGGTCTATCTGTAGCCACTCTCCGAAATCGTCAGGATGCAGCAAGAGTCTCTGTTTCATGCCTTCGTCGAGTGGATCTGTTCCGTATACCGTGCGAGCTTTCCACAGTGTAGCATTATTGTCATCTACTGCATATTCGGGTTTGAACCATTCGTCGTAGTAGGATGAGGCTGTAACCTTAGCTCCGAAGGCAAGATTCTTGCATTTAGACGTTCCTTTGAAAAGGTCAACGTTCTGAGCATTGTGGGTAGGCACCACGGGCAGGATATTTCCCTCATTATCGAAACGCATCTCATCGATACATATCTGTCGATTAAAGCCATGAACGCTGCGAGGCAGGTTGTGGCGATGATAGACTATATAGTATTTCCCGTCTTTTTTCAGGATGCTATGATGTCCTGGGCCGTGTACGGTCTGGTCGGCATTCGTTTTGAGAATACAGCCTTTGTATTCATAAGGTCCCATTGGGCCTACGGTAGATGTGGCATACTGTACGCGGTAAGTATCATCATGACAAGAACCACTGCTATAGGTGAAATAGTAGACACCGTCTTTCTTAAAGACATAAGGTGCCTCGAAGAAATCAGTGATTTCCGTATTAGGAATCAACTTCTTCTCAGCAAAGGTCTTAAGGTCGCTGTTCAGGCGAGCCACTCCACAGCCGAAGCCCTTGTAGATGCCCCATGTGCCGAAATAAAGATACGTGGAGCCATCATCATCCACAAAGGTCTGACCATCCAGCGTAATGGCGTTATGAACGAAACGGTCGGGCACAAGCACGGCATCGGTTTTCCCCAACACGTTTTCCCAAGGTCCTATAGGCGAATCGCCGACACCTTCATGAAGCACACAAGGTTCACAGTAAAAGTAGCGATAGGTTCCATCTGGCGCCTTCATCACATCAGGAGCCCACACCACTTCCGTTGTGGGCCAGTTCATAATGATGTTCTTCCAATTCACAAAATCCTTACTCACCCATACCTGAGCTGGTCCGTAACCGTTGCCAGTACCGTCGGTGGTGGCATAGAGGTAATAGGTATCGCCAAACTGACGGATGGTGGGGTCGGCGAAATAGCCTGGAATAAACGGATTGCCCGCACCTGGCATGTTCCAGTGCGGGCTTTCCTTTTGTTGTGCACGTAGAGGCTGCGACAAAACTGCAGCATACAACACAATGGTGATAATTCTATTTACCATTTATTACTTAACAGAAACTTTATGCCCATTGATAATATTAATGCCCTTCTGAGGCTTAGAGAGCTTTCGACCTTGAAGGTCATAAACGACAACCTCGCTTTCGTTGAGGGCTGGGGTGAAGTTCTTAATGCCCAGTGTGCGCGGGTCAGTATAATCTATGCTGGCAAGCTGTACACCGTAATCACTACTCGTCACATGCACACGGAAGATAAAGCGGGCTGTAGCCTCTTTGTCTGCCGATTGCTTATAGCGCAGAGCCTGTCCGATGGTATAGTCATTACCAATAGTCAGGCGGTTGGGATACTGTCCCACATTAAACGAAAGAGCACTGGGTGAGAACTCGCTATAAAGGTAGCCATCGGCATAATTAGCAACAGAACCCGAAGCATTAAACCAGTGACCATAGCCATTGGCTGTACTGCCACGATTGACACGGGCCTGAGTCCTAGGATTCAGAGAATAAAACATCACCTTTCCTTCCGAAGGACCTCCTGTAGTCCAAGCCTGCATCTTATCAGCGATATCAGCTGGTGTCATCTGGAAGGCGGTGCCTAACATGGCCTGTGCCTTGCCTGAGACGTTTACAGTTACGTAGTCGTAGGAATTGAGGCGGGGTAGGTTGACATCATAGGTAAAGGTGATGTCGGCAACATCGCGGTCGTCAATCTCCGGTGCCACATAGACCTGAGCCTTCGATCCCAACTCTGTGCCTTCCAGACGGAAGCGGTAAGGCCACATATCATCATTATTAGCATTCTCGTCCCATTTATGCTGTAGGTATGTGGTAGGTGCAGGTACTACGATGAGCCACATCTGCTGTGTATTCTCAGGAACAACCATGCTCACCTCGCAGGTCTTCAACGCATTGCCTTCACAATAGAGGGAGTCGGCATTGAAATACTGGCGCGAGCCATCTTTCAAGAGAGCCACATAGCCCAATCGGAAAGCACGACGTGAGAAATTCGTGGGCTTTACATAATTTGTACGGGTTGTCTTTCCCCACGCTGTCTCGCCAGTCATCATCTCTGCTGGGTCGCCGGAAGCAAGTTTCGACATGGCCGGCAGAGCTGTGAAATGTGTGGTCACGGTGGTGCCAGCAGAAGGTACGTTCAGAGGGATGACATTGAATCCTGAAGCCTGAGGCACAGAGGCTAATGCGACCTGATAGGCCGTATCACCTACGAGGACGCAACGGTAGTCGAAATCACCGATATAGTTCTTTCCATAGGAGCGACAGGCGTCAATGTCCCACGTAGCACATCGAGCGGCATATTCATAGTAAAGGCGGAACAATCCTGTTGCATCCAGTCCCTTCAGTGCCATCAGCGCCTGATTGAAGTCGGTGCCGTTGCCACGACTCTGACCCGTCATGGGCTGATTCCATACCTTAGCTACAGTGGTAATGTCGTTGTAGTACTGGTTAATAAAATAATGGAACCAATACGACTGATAGCGATGCCACTCGTGTGAGAAGGCATAGTTATGAGAACGACGGAACACGCTGATACTCTGGTCGAACATCAATTCCGGATATGACTGTGCAGCCTGCCATTGTGCTGTCTGTTCCCAAATTGCCTGTCCATTGCCACATGCCAAATGGAAGCCAGTATTATCGGTATCAGAATCCTGATGTCCGCTATGTTCTGCATAGCACATATAATGGAAGGAGTGACCTACCTCATGAGCCACGGAATGCCCTACAGGCTTACAGGTGGCAGAGTTCAGCCATAAGGCAGAGATCACAAAGTCGTAGCCACCGCCGTAACATGCCCAGTCGCCTTGTTTAGAATAGTTCATCAGCACCATCATCTTGTATTTACTGTGGTTGCTATTCACGGGATCTACAAAGCCCAATTTATTGATTTCCAAGTCGTAGAATGCCTCGCATTTATTCAGCAAATCGGGTATATCTACGTAGTTCCAGTCACTGGTGGCCAGTTCGTTGGGTTTCTTGTCGCCATAGTTCTTATCCCAAAAGATAATCACGTTATCGCTCTCCACAGAACGACTTTTCGACCACGTGTACTTATTCTCTGGGTCGCTTTCTTTGTAGAGCAACGAGTCTGATGGCCAAGGGTTTCGCCATTCATTAGGAATATAGACAGTCTTCTGTGCGAATGCCACAGAAGCCAGTGTAAACAGAAATAGTAATGTAGATAGTTTTTTCATTTTGAATAGTATTAAATCCACCCCGCAGTCACGCAGGGTGGATTCTTTATAGTAGTATTTGAATCGTTTATTTCACAATATATTTGCGACCGTTCAGGATATAAAGTCCACGTGTTGCCTTCTCAATCTTACGTCCCTGCAGGTCATAAATGGTTTGAGACTTGAGGTTTGAGATTCGAGGATTCTCAGCAATGCCGTCAGTATAATACTTCGCGGATACGAATCTTACGTTATAGACATAGCGTTTGCCCTCTACGAGGAAGCACATAACACCCATAGCACTGAAGTCATCAGCGACAGCACCCATATTGTAAGTGGTCAGAGTACCTGTCTTGCCGTCCTCATTCGCTTCAATTGAGAAATACATAAACACGTCAGCCTCAACCATTGTGGAAGCACCTTTAGCATCGAATGACAGGCCATCATATATATTAACACCTGCACCGTATGTACCATCAGCTGTCATTCCTTGTAGGAACTTCCCTTCAACTAAAGCATCAACGGTAATTCCAAGAGCCTCAGCAGCCTTTGCCAAGTCTATTGTCGTAGCTTCACCCTCTTCACTATTTGAGACAGGTATTACAATATCCTCTGAGCCAACTTCCTTAATTTCAACAACCGACTCCACAATGCTATAAGTGAAGTTGAAGGTTACCATCTTACCGTTTTCCTCGTTAACCAGGAAGATGGGGAAGCGGAACACATCACCCAGAGTCACACCAGGATGCTGCATCAGAGAGAACTTGCCTTCAGGACTTGCCACAGTGATACCTACACGGGTAGGAGTCTGGTTCCATCCTACGTTTCGACCATCGGCATCCATCCAGAAGCCAGGATAAGGTGTGCAAGTGTATGACTTCGAATACTTGGCATTGCCTTCTTTCTCGGATCCATCTTCGTTGAGTGTAGCCAGAGCATAGAGCGTCCAATCGGCTGTACCAATCTGCTCTTCCACCCATGCTTCAGGAATATCCACACCAGAAGTCCATACATAATCACCAGGCACCTGCTGTACTTCGACAGAACGCTGAGCCACACTCTCAAAAACGACATCTACCTGTTTGGGCTCCACAATCACCAGGTCAATTCCCAACTGATAATACTTACTATTTGCCAAGAAATAGATGGTAGCACGTGCAGAGTCACCTACATTCATGTGACCAGGATACTGACCGATACCAAACTTCGAGAAGTCATCGGCCTTCGGTGTAACATAGAACATAGCATTGTCGCCCCAAGCGATGACTGCGCCATCGATACCAACCCAATAGCCAACACCTTCCTGGTTCTTTCCAGCAAAATCAACATCGCTATCCAACATATAGAAATCATCGATTTCACCGACAGCACATCCCAAAGCTGTAGTAATGGTTTCAATGTCAATAGAGAAGTTCTTGGTATCGTAACTCTCCATAGGCTCCATTTCAACTTTCATCGTACTTTCACCAGCTTTCTCATAGTCAGCCAGTGTACCCAGCTGCTGCTCTGGCACTATCAGATTATAGAGAATTCGGATAGCCTTATCACCATATACAATATAGATGTAAGTATAATAGGTCTTGCCAGCCTTCAGATTATTAGGATACTGACCCAAGTTACAAGATAGGATACCCGTCTCGGCATCGAAAGCAAACGCCTCCATATAGAATTTGTCAGACCCATCATAAGCAAAGCGTGCACATTCAGGAGTCTCTTCACCTTCTTCATCACTAACTGCACGCATCCAAAAACCAATACCATTAGCAGATGACTCGTTGGTCAGAGAGTCGCTCAGTTGAGCACCCATAACCACATCGTCTGTCATATACGCCTTCTTGGCGAAGAGCAGCTGTTTCAACTCATCTTGCACTAAATTAGCATCACTGATTCCCAGTTTAACAAGAGCCTCAGTCAGGTTAACCTCCACTTTGTCAGAATCATAACCACTACGAACCTTCTGTTCTACATCCTTCGTGATATCATCCACGATGGTAAGGTCCTTCCAAGTCAGTTTTGGTTCAGGAATCGATACTACAGGTTTCTCCATGATATTAATGGTAATCTCTATGGTAGCCTCCTTATCGCCCAGTTTCAACACGAACTTAGGCTTGAAAGTATCACCAACTGCACACTGGCCAGGATACTGACCGATAGTGATGGTGAAGAGATCTTCTGCACTATCCCACCCTATTGTGTTATACCAGCGAAGCGCAGTGTTATCGTCACTCCATGCTTGAGGCATACCATCGGCATTTACCCAGAAGCCGCCCTTGCCGCCCTGCGTATAGTTATCACTCTGCCCCTCTGTGGTTGTCAGGAACACCATGTTGGCATCGGTACTACCCTCTGCCGTCCATGAATTCAGTGCAGCAACAAGAGTTGCGGTATCTGTCTGTAAAGCCTGAGCAACTTCCGTCAGTTTGAAATTCACTGGTTTTTGGTTGTTCCAATCAGTAGCAGCATACGGTTCAAAGGTTGCCGTCAACTGTGCCTGTGCTGTCAATCCAGTCAAAAGGCAAATCACGACTGCCATCAGTTTTTTGAAATGAGTAGTAATCATACCATCGAAAAATTTTTAGTTTGTAAATATAGTTAAAGTTTTTATTTCTTGTGACGAAATCAATGGCAAAGATAATTCTTTTTTCTATTCTACAATACAAAAAACGTATTAAAATAAGGTGGTTGGACGATAGTTTTATCATTTGGATGATATTGTTAGTGACAAACAATAAAAACACTCTGTTTCTTTATATTTCTCGTTGTTTTGTTTGCACAGCCGATGGAAAAATCGTAATTTTGTCAGGCAAACTAAAAACGACAAAACCAATGTCACGAAAATTAGCCATACTGGCCATCCTGCTGCTGACCTTCTTACAAGGTTGGGCTGTCCACTCGGCTCTGCCGCTTGGCTCGTCCAAGAATGATTATCAGTATCGACATATAGGAATGGAAGATGGATTACCTTCAAATGCCGTACGAAATATTGTACAGGATAAATACGGATATATGTGGTTCGGCACCGACAATGGTCTTTGCCGCTACGATGGCATTAGGGTACATACCTATCGTATTGCCGAGAATAACAGCAATCAATATATTTCTGCTTTACTGTCCTCTGACGAAGGCATCTATGTTGGCACGGACAAGGGGGCTTTTCTGCTCAAATACAACACCGACCGATTTGAGCGCTTGCCCATCGACATCCATTCCACTGTTACTTACCTGTCGTTAGACAAAGAAAACAACCTATGGATTTCCACTGCCGCACAGGGCATTTGGCATTACACCTTTAATAATAAGGAGACGCACCATTATGATTTCCCACAAACCAACGGATTCGTATCGCAAGTCTTTGTTGATAATGCCAACCAGATATGGGCTGTCAGCAATTGGGGCGTCAACCCCATCAGCCGACTGAACCGCTTGCACGACAAGTTCGAAGCATCTGTTTTCAGTTCTCCCATCTCTTATAACTCCCTGCGTATGCTCCAGACGCGCGACGGACGCCAATGGTTGGGCACTTGGGAACAGGGGCTTATACTCATACATAGTAATGGCCAGTTGGAACAGGTACTTCCAAACGATGTAGCAACCCATATCCACACGCTATACGAACGCTCAGATAACACTATCTGCATAGGTTGCGACGACGGATTAATATGCTTCAACCCCGACACTCGGCAATGGAGTCGCCTATGGCAACAGCAATCACAGAGCGACCGTTTCGTCTATGCCATCACCAGCGACACGGAAGGAGGCCTCTGGATAGGCACCTTCTATGGGGGTGTCTATTACGTATCGCCTATGGGGAAACGGTTTGACGGATTTACTACTGATAACGGACTGAGAGGCAACGTCATCTCGCGCTTCTGCGAAGACCTGCAGGGAAACATCTGGATAGCCAGCGACGATGGCGGCTTCATGTGTTATTCACCCGAACAGCAACAGTTTATTGATTATCCGCATCAAGATGAGCTAAATACCGTCAATGCCCATGCGCTGGCACTGAAAGGTGCTGAACTGTGGATGGGTACTTACACGCGAGGCGTTTACGTGCTAAATACCATAAACGGACAGCTACGCCACTACGGACAGGATAAGCTGACAGACCCCAGTTCCTACGCTATCTACCACGATAGTAAGGGACGCACATGGGTTGCCACCATGGAAGGTTTCAACCTTTACAACCCTTCAACAGACGGGTTCCATCATATTGCTACCACCAATGCCCTTGCTATTGATATCGACGAAGATTCCAAACACCGTCTGTGGCTATCTACTCAGGGAGCAGGACTATGGCGCTATTCGCCTGACAGCAAGGAACTCAAGCAATATATCCACCATGACGATGACGAGCAATCGCTACCCAGTGATCAGGTGAACTGTTCCATGATGGATGCTGGCGGACGTCTATGGATTGCCACCCTCAACGGCCTTTGCTATTATGATACAACGAAAGACCTGTTCGTGAAAGTGGATCTCTCCATAGAAACGGGCAATGTGATGAGTATCATTGAGGACCAAGGCGTGCTTTGGATTTCTACCGAACGTGGTATCGTGAAATACGAACCCCAAAATTCAAACCTCAAACCTCAAACCTTAAGCCCCACAACTCAGCGTTTTACCCGTCACGACGGACTGGTGAGCGAACAGTTCCAACCTAATTCCGGCATCAAGGCCAGCGACGGGCGTATCTATTTCGGTGGTGTCAACGGCTTTAATGCCTTCTACCCTTATCAGATTAAGGCTAACCGTATCATGCCGCCAGTCTATATTGAGGTACAGGATATCCATAACCAGATGATTTTCTCTTTCGTGGCCCTCAGCTACTGTTCGCCCGAGAAGAACCAGTATGCTTATATGCTCGATGGGTTCGATA
>Ga0265301_10006309_pt1 | contig 11376 bp, 6 predicted proteins | sample AusTroGonzalo_MG_2_FD_193488 | JGI IMG/M metagenome (GOLD analysis project Ga0265301, IMG submission 193488) | Bovine rumen microbial communities from tropical cattle in Woodstock, Queensland, Australia - Gonzalo_04 | ecosystem: Host-associated > Mammals > Digestive system > Stomach > Rumen ...
CTGGATCATCTTGCGGGCTTCGCCCTTGGAGGGGAGGATGGCGGTTTTCACGGCCAGGAAGTCCATTACGTTGCAGGGCAGCTCGGCCTTGCTCATCTCGAAGGAGGGCACGTCGGCAAAAACGGCCAGGAACGTGCGCTCGTCCAGCTTTTTGAGGGCCTCGGAGTTGCCGCCGAAGAGCATCTGGCTGGCTTCCAGGGCCTTGTCGTAGGCTTCCTGTCCGTGTACCATCACGGTAACCTCGCGGGCCAGCACTTTCTGCAGTTCGCGGGCGCCGGGGTTCTCACGGTGACGGGCAATCAGCGCCTCGATGGTCTCGCGGTCCAGCAGGGTGAAGATCTTGATGTAACGCTCGGCATCATCGTCGGCTACGTTCAGCCAGAACTGGTAGAATTCGTAGGGGCTGGTGCGCTCCGGGTCCAGCCAAACGTTACCCTTTTCCGTTTTGCCGAACTTGGTGCCGTCGGCCTTGCGGATAAGCGGGCAGGTGAGGGCGAAGGACTCGCCGCCGTCCATGCGGCGGATGAGCTCGTTGCCGGTGGTGATGTTGCCCCACTGGTCGCTTCCGCCAAACTGCAGGATGCAGCCGCGGTTTTTCCACAGCCAGTAGAAATCGTAGCCCTGCATCAGCTGGTAGCTGAATTCGGTGAAGGACATGCCTTCGCTGGATTCGCGGGACAGGCGCTTTTTCACGCTGTCCTTGGCCATCATATAGTTGACGGTGATGTGCTTGCCGATGTCGCGGATGAAGTTGATGAAGCTGTAGTCCTTCATCCAGTCGTAGTTGTTCACCAGTTCGGCCTTGTTGGGGGCGTCGGATTCAAAATCTAGGAAACGGGCCAGCTGGGCCTTGAGGCAGGCCACGTTGTGGTTCAGGGTTTCCTCGTCCAGGAGGTTTCGTTCGGCCGATTTCATGGAAGGGTCTCCAATCATGCCGGTAGCACCGCCCACCAGGGCGAAGGGCTTGTGCCCGCAGTTCTGGAAATGCTTCAGGATCATTACACTTACCAGATGGCCGATGTGCAGGGAATCGGCCGTGGGGTCAATACCCACATAGGCCGCCTGCGGACCTTCCATCAGTTTCTCTTCTGTTCCGGGCATGATGTCCTGAATCATGCCGCGCCAGCGAAGCTCTTCTACAAAATTCTTCATATGGTTTTTTCCTTATTTTCGTTTTAACCTACAAAGATACAAATAATATCTGTAATACTTATTAAGTATGTGACGCGGTTTGGGCTGCGCTTTGCGTGTTGAAAAGTTTGTGAATAACTTTCCCGGGGCGGGTGGGGGAATCCGGCGATAAGCCCCTAACTTTGTATCCCAAAGAACGCGGATTGCCCCATGGCAGTCCGTGCCTTTTCACCCCTTTTAGATACCAATATTTTGTAAGTAATTAATAATCAATAATATGGAAGTACGTAAAACCAATGGTTCGTTCGAAGAGTTCGACAAAGAGAAACTCATGAACGGTATCCGTCTGGCCTATGTGCACACCGGTCAGCCCGTTCCGGAGGATGTAGTGGTTTCGGTAGTGGACAACCTGTTCATCTACGACAAAATGTCCAGCCAGGAAATCCGCCGCCAGGTGGTGGAATCGCTCATGTCCATCAATAAAAAGGCCGCCCTGGAATACATTGAAACCTTCGACCGCGGAACCGACCTTCGCAAGAAGCGGGACTTTATCCGGGACTATATCAACGCCTCCAATGCCGCCACGGGTTCCAAGTTCGACTCCAACGCCAATATCACGCACAAGAACATTGTAACGTTGGGCAACGAACTCTATAAGGAGAACAATATCAAGCAGAACCGCTATATCATGCAGGACAAGATCAAGGCCCTGTACGGAAAGAACCTGGCTCAGCAGTATATTGCCGACCTGGAGTCCCACGTGCTGTACAAGCACGACGAAAGCGGTACGCCGGGCTATCCGTATTGCGTGGCCATCACCATGTATCCTTTCCTGGTAAGCGGCCTGCGGGAACTGGGCGGCGTATCCGTCGCTCCCACAGACCTCAAGAGTTTCTGCGGAGAATTCATCAACCTGGTGTATTCCATATCGTCCCAGTTCATGGGCGCAGTGGCCACGCCGGAATTCCTCATGTACCTGGACTACTTCATCCGCAAGGACTATGGTGACGATTACCTTTCCCGCCTGGACGAGGTTGTGGAGAACAATACCAAACACCGCACCCTTAAAAAGGTGATAGACAATTGCTTCCAGCAGGTGGTCCACTCCATGAACATGCCCGCCGGCAACCGCGGTTACCAGACGGTGTTCTGGAACATCGGCTATTTTGACAAGCCGTACTTCGAGGGCGTGTTCGGCGAATTCGTTTTCCCGGACGGCAGCTCTCCCAAGTGGGAAACCCTTTCCTGGCTGCAGAAGCATTTCATGGAATGGTTCAACGAGGAACGCAACCACTATATCCTCACCTTCCCGGTGGAGACGATGGCCCTCCTCACGGACGGCGGAGACGACTATGCCGACAAGGAGTACGCCGACTTCACGGCCGAAATGTGGGCCAAAGGCCATAGCTTCTTCTGCTACATCTCCAACAGCCCGGACAGCCTTTCCAGCTGCTGCCGCCTGCGCAATTCCCTCAAGGACCTGGACGACGAAGAGCACAACCACACCACCCACCAGTATTCCATGGGTACGGCTTCCGTGGCCACCGGCTCCAAGAGCGTGATGACCATCAACCTCAACCGCCTTATCCAGGACGCCGCCCGCAAGTACTTCAAGCAGGAGAAGGGAGAGGCCATTGCCCCGGACCGTTCCCTGAAGCAGAACCAGTACGACAAGGAAGTGCTGTACCGCTACATTACGGAAGCTGTTGCCGACCAAACCTACCGGGTGCACAAGTACCAGACCGCTTTCAACGAGATTATCAAGGATTTCCTCAGGGCCGATATGCTGGATGTGTACCGCGCCGGTTTCATCGACATGCGCAAGCAGTACCTTACCGTGGGCGTGAACGGCCTTACGGACGCCGCCGAATTCCTGGGCCTGAAGATTTCCCCCAATCCGGCCTACAAGGAGTTTGTGAACACCCTCCTGGAAACCATCAACGTGTGCAACCGCAAGTCCCGCACCAAGGACTGCATGTTTAACACGGAGTTCGTGCCCGGAGAGAACCTTTCCGGCAAAAACTACAAATGGGACAAGAAGGACGGCTATTTTGTGAGCTCCAGGCACAACATGTACAGTTCCTACTTCTATAATCCGGAAGACGAAAGCCTGTCCATGATAGACAAGTTCAAGCTGCACGGCGAAGACTTTGTGAAGTATCTGGACGGCGGCAGCGCCCTGCACATGAATATTGCCGAGCATCTCACCCAGGAACAGTACCGCCAGTTGCTTAACACAGCGGCCCACTACGGCACCAACTACTTCACCTTCAACTGCCGTAACACCGTGTGCAACGACTGCGGTTACATCTCCAAGGATACGCTCACCGTATGCCCCAAGTGCGGCAGCTCCAACCTGGACTACCTTACCCGGGTAATCGGTTACCTGAAGAGAGTTTCTTCCTTCAGCGAACCGCGTCAAGAGGAGGCGGCAAAGCGCTTCTATATAGAAGAAAAGTAGCTTTCTGTCATATCCAGCGCAGCGAGCGTATCTCATGATCAAGTACGTCCCGGAGATGACATCCGTGGTCCTGGAGGAGATTCCGGACCGGGTTTCCCTGGCAGTGGACATATCCAACTGCCGGGGAAACTGCGAAGGCTGCCATTCCCCCTTCCTCAAAAAGAATATCGGCCGGGAACTCACAAGCGATGTCATCGATGCGCTGGTGGCCGATAACTTTGGCGTAAACTGCTTCCTGTTCCTGGGCGAGGGGAGAGATCCGGAAGCACTGCTGGATTTGGCCGACCATGTGCGCTCCCTGGGGCTGGAGGCGGCCGTGTACAGCGGCCGGGAAGTGGTGGAGGACATTTACTGGGACCATTTCGACTATATCAAGCTGGGCCCTTACAAGCCTGCCCTGGGCCCGCTGAACAGTCCCACCACCAACCAGCGCCTTTATCATGTTATAGACGGTCAGCCGGAAGATATCACGGACCGTTTCTGGCAGCGGGGCGTATCGCGTTGAATCCCCGGTTTTTAACTTTTTTTGCAAAAATTTTAAAAACAAGAGAACAACTTTGGTTTTTTTTCCTATATTTGCAACAGAAAGTTGATTATGAATAAGCAATCCTTCAGCATGTGTTGTTGCTGTGCCGCCCTCAAGGTTGGTACGGTTTAACGCGTTGCATAAGGATTCCCTTTATTATAGCATAGTATTAAACCTGCCACCTTCCGGCAGGTTTTCTTTTTGTCTGAAGGGGCAGGATTGTTTAACAAATAAAAAGTAGTGTAGTATGATTTACAAGAACTTAACAGAACTCATCGGCCGTACTCCCTTATTGGAACTGGGTCCTTTCGAAGGACAGCAGGCCCGTATCCTTGCCAAGGTGGAGTATTTCAATCCCGGCGGCAGCGTGAAAGACCGCATTGCTCTGGCCATGATTGAGGATGCAGAGAACCGGGGGCTCATCTCTCCCGGCGCCACCATCATCGAGCCCACCAGCGGCAATACCGGTGTGGGCCTGGCCTGGGTGGGTGCAGCCAGGGGCTACAAGACCATCCTCACCATGCCGGACACCATGAGCCTGGAGCGCCGCAATCTGCTGAAAGCGCTTGGGGCACAGCTGGTCCTTACGCCCGGCTCCGAAGGCATGAAGGGAGCCATCGCCAAGGCCGAACAGTTGAAGGCGGAAATCCCCGGTTCCGTGATTCTGGGACAGTTTGTGAATCCGGCCAATCCGGCCATCCACGAGAAGACCACCGGTGTGGAAATCTGGGAAGATACGCACGGCTTCGTAGATATCTTTGTGGCCGGCGTCGGCACCGGCGGAACCGTAAGCGGTGTGGGCCGGGCCCTCAAGGCCAAGAAACCCGGGGTCAGGATTGTGGCCGTGGAGCCGGCTTCATCGGCCGTGCTTTCCACCGGCGTGGCCGGAAAGCACAAGATCCAGGGCATTGGGGCAGGTTTTGTGCCTGCCACGTACGATGCTTCCGTGGTGGATGAAGTCCTGCCGGTAAGCGATGAAGACGCCGTCCGTGGCGGCCGTCTCCTCTCTTCCAAGGGTCTGCTGGTGGGTATCTCTTCCGGCGCCGCTTTCTCGGCCGCCCTTACCCTGGCCCGAAAGAAGGAGAATGCCGGAAAGACCATCGTGGCCCTGCTTCCGGACACCGGTGAGCGCTATCTTTCCACCATCCTCTATGCTTTTGAAGACTATCCTGTATAGGAATATGGATAAAAGACAGATTGAACATTTTATGGAATGCATCCGGGGGCTCGTTTTTGACGGGTCCCCCGAACTGCATGCCGAAACCCTGTCCCTGCTGGAAGGCCTGGTGGGCGAGGATAAGGCAAAAGCCTTCATGAACCAGATGCCGGAAATCCGGAGGCTCATCCTTACCGACGTGGATGCCATTGCCAGCAACGATCCTGCGGCGGACGACCGGGAGGAGATTATCTCCTGCTATCCCGGCGTAACGGCCATGCTGCACTATCGTACGGCCAACCGGCTGTTCCGCCTGGGCGTTCCCGTTCTGCCGCGCTTCATTACGGAACTGGCGCATTCGGCCACGGGTATCGACATTCATCCCGCCGCCAGCATCGGCGAGTATTTTGCCATCGACCACGGCACGGGTATCGTCATTGGTGCAACGGCGGTCATCGGCCATCATGTAATGCTCTATCAGGGTGTTACGCTGGGGGCTCGGAATTTCCGCTACGACGACAAGGGACACCCGCTCAATATTCCCAGGCACCCCGTGCTGGAAGACAACGTAACCGTTTACTCCAATACTTCCATTCTGGGAAATGTCCGTATCGGCCACGATACCATCATTGGAGGTAACGTGTGGCTTACGCACGATGTTCCGCCCCATTCCAGGATCCAGCAGGGGAGGGCCATCTATGTGCGCTCCTTTGAAGACGGGGCCGGGATTTAGTATATTTTATTCCTGTTTTTAGGAAAAGGGAACGCTTGGTTGTTTTTGCCGCAGATTTTCATTATCTTGCGGTGAAATAACCAACTTATTATGAAGCGGCTTTCCTTTTTCCTTTTAGCCTTGGCTTTCTGCCTGGCCGGCTGCCAGTCTGCTCCGGGGGACCTGCAGCTCAACGATCTGGAGTACTTTGAACGTCAGGGTGTGAACGTATTGGCGTTCAGCAATCCCTTCACGGGAGGTTTCAACGACGAAAAGAACTCCGGCATAGAGATTATCCATCACGGCGTGCGCACCGTTCAGGGGGGCGCTGTCCGTTTGAACGTTACGCCCGAGCAGTGGGACCTTGTACCCAAAATGACCTCGCGTGAGGTGGACCGGGAGAAGGGGAGCATAGAAATCGGGCTCCGTTACGATGATTATGATTTCGATTCCCGCATTGTGGTTACCGCCCACGGGCCGGCGGTGGATATCGACGTGTATTTGGACAAACCCGTCCCCGATGCCCTGGCCGGAGAAGCCGGCTTCAACCTGGAATTCCTTCCTTCGCAATACTGGGGCAAGGCCTTCCTGATGGATGGCCGACCCAACAGGATTCCGCGCTATGCGGTGAGCGATACCCGTACGCGCCCGAACGAAGAGAAGGTGCGTCAGTTCAAGGGATACCGTACCTATGACGACCGTGGAACCGGCCGCTTTGTAGAACCGCTTCCGCTGGAGGAAGGGCACGAACTCATTCTGGCGCCGGATACGCCGGAACGGATGATCAAAGTTACTTCGGAAGACCTCCTGCAGCTGTATGACGGCCGTATGCTGGCCCAGAACGGCTGGATGGTGCTCCGTACGGTCCTTCCCGCCGGACAAACCGGTAAGGTGGTTTCCTGGACGGTAGAGCCGAATGCCGTGCCCGGCTGGATCCGGGAACCCAATATCGGCCTGTCGCAGGTGGGTTATGTGCCGGACCAGCCCAAGGTGGCCGTTATAGAACTGGATAAGAAGGACAAGGTAAAATCCACGGCGTCGCTGTGCAAGGTGGAGGAAGACGGCAGCGTGAAGGAAGTGTTTACCGGCAAGGTGCAGCTGTGGGGCGACTATTACAAGTACAACTACGCCAAGTTCGACTTCTCTTCCGTGAAAGAATCCGGCGTGTACTTCATCCGCTACGGGAACTGGGACACCAACAATTTTATCATCGATCCGTCGGTCTATGACAAGATTACGGTAGCTACCAGCGATGTATGGATTCCCATCCACATGAACCACATGACGGTGAACGAAGCCTACCGCATCTGGCACGGGGAGCCGTTCAAGGAAGGCTATCTGCAGGCTCCGCCCAGCACGGATCACTTCGACCTGCACTGGCAGGGACCCACTACGGATACCAAGTACAAAGCGCTGGAGCTTATCCCGGGCCTGAATGTGGGCGGCTACTTCGACGCCGGTGACTTCGACATAGAAACGGGCTCCAACATCAGCGTGGTGCAGAATCTCATTTCCTACTGGGAGCAGTTCCACCCCATGCGGGACGAAACTTTCGTGAGTGAAGAACAGCGTTACGTGGACCTGCACCGGCCCGACGGAACGCCGGACATCATCCAGTATATCATTCACGGCGTCCTGAACCTGGTGGCCCAGGCCGAGCAGATCGGCCATATGTCGCAGACGCTTTCCAATTCGGTCCTGGACAATTATCACCACCTGGGAGATGCCGCCGCCATTACCGACGGCCTGCACTACGACCCTAAGCTGAAGCCCTACCAGAAGTCGGCCGACGGCAAGTCCAGCGGCACGCCGGACGATATGTGGGCCTTCACCAGCCGGGATCCCAACCGCGATTTGCAGGCCGCTACCGTGCTGGCCGCCGCCAGCCGCGTGCTCAAGGGTTATGACGACGACCTGGCCCGCCGGGCGCTCAAAGAGTCCAGGCGGCTGCAGGAGGAAGGATCGGCCCTTATGGCAAAAGACACCACAAGTGCCCGGCGTGGCAGGTTCGGCACCGGCAATATTTCCGCTTCGCTGCAGCTCTATGTTTCCACCGGCGAGCAGCACTATCTGAATCAGTTTGAATCGCAGCTGTGGCCCATCCTGGAGCGCAACGCCATGTTCGCCATTAACGTGGCTCTGGATGCCATTCCGTATTTCGACGATTCCTACAAGGAGAAGCTCCGTCCTTACGTAGAGCAGTACCGGGACTATGTGGCCGGACTGGCCGATAACAATCCTTACGGCATTCCCATCGGTCTGGGTAACTGGGCCGGCGGCGGTCAGGTGACGGGCTTCGGCACCACCGTGTGCAATGCCTGCCGTTATTTCCCGGATATCATGCCCATGGAATACGCCTTCCTGGCCCCCGCCTGGCTCTTTGGCACGCACCCCTATCACAACAAGTCCTGGGTGGCCACCGTGGGTGCAACCCGTCCCAAAGACGTATTCTACGGAAATAACCGGGCCGATTTCTCCTTTATCCCCGGCAACATGGCCCCCGGCCTGCTCTTCCGCCAGCCGGACCATTTCGAGAACTTTGACGACTGGCCGTTCCTCTGGGGGCAGAACGAAGGCACCATCGCCGGCAACACCGGCTACCTCATCTTCGCCGCCACCTTCCAGCAATTGCTTGCAGGGAAGTAGCCTGTCTCTGTAGCCATCCCCTTCACCTCCGCCCCGACGTCGAGGCAAACGAAAAACGCCAAAAGTGTAGTTTTGAGTAGAGTTTACTATCATACCATTATGCGTACTGTTAGATATCTCTTTCTGCCTTGTTTCGCTATTGCGTTACTCTTTACGGCCTGCCAGCAAAATATGGATGTGGGTCCGGACGATCCCGGCAATTCGGATTTTCTGGACGACAATGACAAGATTGCATTCAATCTGAAGGATTTACCTGTTCTTCGCGACGACGTATCAGCCGGGACCGTTTCTATTCGTTTTTACGAGGATATGCCTTCCGTGCCCTACATTTCCGCAGCCGATTTCCAGGCCCTGATTCTGCCCGGAAGCACCATGACGGTTAGTGTGGAAGAAGGACAGTATCTGCTGAAGAACAAATACGCATCGGCTATAGTGAATACTGCGCAGGAAACCTTCTACACGGAAGACCTGATGCGTCTCACCAACCTGATGGAACAGGTTCAGCCGGGTGCGGACAATGTGTGTTACGACGGCGCCGCTTTTGTCCGCTATGCCTACCAGCTGCACACGAATCCCATTCCAATCACCTTGGATTACAAGGCCTATGGGATTGATTTCCGCGGAGACGGAGAAAACGTATTTCTTCCCTTCTGCACCCTGGCCGACTTGTACTCGGATCTGTATTTCCACTACGCTTTCTGTGACGGAAAGGAAGTGCAGGTTTACAGCCAGAACCGCGGAGGCAACAACGAAGCGCTGCTCAAGAACACCCGGCAGCCCGATATGATTGCTTACACCTATTCCGAACTGTGTTTTGTCATGGACCATTTCTATGGCCGGCCGGGACGCTCCATTTTTGAACCTTACCTTAATGAGATTGGCTTGGATGGATTGTTGGAGTTAACGACCGAAGGAAAACAGATCAAACAGCTGCTGAACTCGGACAGCATGACGGATTTTGCGGCAGGTATGGAGTTCCTGATGACGTATTTCTATGACGGCGGGCACACTATGACCTGGGTGGGGAACACTATTCTTCAGAACCCCAACTATACTTATTATCTGGACTATCCCACCGCGTTTGCTCTTTACGGACAAAACTATTTTTCGCCCTATTATGGAAAGGCTATCGGCTTAGTCGATATCCTTACTCCGCTTCGTGACTCACTGTTCCCCGAGGGCGGCACTTACCATAAGAAAGGAGATACCGCCATCTGCCATTTCGACAAATTCAGCGGTACCGACTACGCCGCCTGGCAGGCTTATTACGATGGCACCGGCCCCATGCCTACCCTGGCAACCAGCCCGAACGACCCGTTCACTATCTTCCTGGATGCCCTGAAGAAGGCCGATGAAGATCCGGACGTTAAGAATCTGGTGATTGACCTTACCAAGAATACGGGAGGCTCCTCAGATGTGGTTGTGGCCATGACTTCTCTCATGTACGGAGACAGTTTCTTCCGTTGCATAAATACCCTCACGGGGGAAAAGCTGGTCTGGCACTTTGATGTGGACCGCAACCTGGACGGCAAGTTTGACGCGGACGACAAGCTGGTACACTACAATTTGAACTTCTGCGTTCTCACCAGCAAGTATTCTTTTTCCTGCGGCAATCTGTTCCCCGCGCTGTGCCAGGACGCCGGAGTGTTGATTACCGGCGAAACAAGCGGCGGAGGCAGCTGTGGCGTAGGTGCCTACCTTACTCCCGAAGGCATCTATTATAGACTGTCCTCTTATCGCGGCCGCCTGTCCGATAAAGGTTGGGGGAACATTGATGGGGGCATTATCCCTCAAGTATCCATCGCGTTCGGCCCCGATATCCCTTACAATTATCAGGGACAGATCGTCCCCTTCCCCGGCTACCAAACCTTCTACAACCTGGACAATCTTAGCAGCATAATAAACGGCTACTATTCCAACTAGTTACATCCGGTTTACTGTCAGAACTGCGTCGAGGCAAACGGTATAGGTGCAAAAAGTAGTTGGTTATACACCGCTAAACTATTTGATAAATAAACAATTATGGGCAGTTTGATGAAACGTGTTTCATCAAACTGCTTTTTCTTCGTGGGTGGTAATCCTGCTATTGGGGTACCACTGTTTTGATACTGGCCAGTCCGCTGTAGGGGGCGGGGAACGACGTTCGTCGCTATGGCGGTGTTTCCAACTGGAAGGGCTTGCCTGCGAACGTCTCTTTTTCCCGCTGACTCACCGTCGTGCGCATGCCGGTTGAAACCTATCCCTCCGTTGCACCGCTTTCGCTGAACACAGGCATCCCTCCGGCTTCGCCTCCGGGACCGCCCTCCCAGTTGGCCGCCACTTAACGCTCCTCTCTATTGTTCCCCGCCCCCTACAGCGGACTGGCCTCTGCATCAGGAGAGCCGTGTTGACACACAATCACCATTCTGTGCATTCTGTGCGTCAATACGGCTAAGTTTCTTGGCAAAAAGGGCGTTTTAGGCGCCGTATTGACATGAAATCGGCCTTCTGTGCATTATACGTGTCAACACGGCAAATCAACGGCACACTGAATGGGTAAGCTTCGACACCCTTTTATATTTACCTTATCACTCATAAGAAACGATTTTCTTCTAATTTGCATAAAACTCAATAAATCAGGTATAATTGACATTTTCGGTTGGTGATTGTGACATTTGTGGTTGGTGACGGCCACCGCGGAGCGAGCTTTTTCGCGTAGACCAATGCATCACACAAAACCGAAGCCCCCTGATATAATGAGTCGG
>Ga0265301_10006310_pt1 | contig 11375 bp, 15 predicted proteins | sample AusTroGonzalo_MG_2_FD_193488 | JGI IMG/M metagenome (GOLD analysis project Ga0265301, IMG submission 193488) | Bovine rumen microbial communities from tropical cattle in Woodstock, Queensland, Australia - Gonzalo_04 | ecosystem: Host-associated > Mammals > Digestive system > Stomach > Rumen ...
TCTTAAAGGCTCATTATACTTTGAAGATACAAATGGAAATCTTGACCCGATATATTATGGTCTTGGAAGTAGATGGATTTTGAATTACGAGGAAGCTGATGTTTAGCCAAAAAAAGCTACGAGTTGTAATACAGAAGAAAAATGGAGTATATTTTACTGGCTCTGCCGAAATGGAGTTCAAAGATTTACCCATTGATGTTCATATAAACAAAGTAGCTTGGAGTAGGTCTACAAACTTTAGAGCAGACATTAAAATATATGGCGTTTCAAAGCAAAAAATGGAAGCCATTTCAAGTTTCAGATGGCGTGATTTAACAGTTGTAAATAAATCTGTTAAAATTTATGCTGATGATGGGAAAGGAGAATTGCTTGTTTTTTCTGGCACGGTAGCAAGTGCAATACCTGTCTATAATGCACCAGATATATACATAGCGATTGAATCTTATGCAGGGATATACGACAACGTAAATAGTGAACTTCCTCCTTCACACTTAGTTGGCAGTAATATCCCTGTGCCTTTATTTTTTGAAAAGATTTGTCTTGATTATGGTGTATCGTGTATCAATCACGGTGTTGTTGGTGTATGTGAAAATCCGTCTGTTGATGGAAATGGGTTGCAGACACGATTGAGAAAAGCTGGTATGGCTTATGATGTTGAAGCGGTAATCAATGACGAATATGTAGATATATATCCTTTAAACACGACAAGAAGTATTTTAAGCATTGGAACGTCAATTTCTGGGCTGATAAGCCTTGCTTCACAAGCTGTTTCAAAAATGGCAAGAACATCATTTGTTTTGACTAAAAAGGATTACATAAATTACCCGACATTTATTGAGCAGGGGATAAAGATTGAGCTAGATACATTAAAGCCCATTTCAATAAAAGATATAGTAAAAGTAAAAGATAGTGACGTTTCTGCGGCTAACAGAGATTGGAATTTATCAAAAATAGAGTATAGTTTATCAACAAGGATTGGCGGAAAGTGGTCTATGACATTATTCTGTCATCCTACGACAGGAGTGTAAAATGGCATTTAATGAAAGAGAAATAGGATTGCGACCTAGCGACTTTGTTGATAGCACGAACGCTCTATTGTTTTTAATCAACAATGAAATGGACAAGATTAAAACAATGATGCTTGTTCGTGTCTTGTCTGTAAATCCGATTGATAGTACCGTCAATGTAATTCCTGTTGTAAAAGAGGTAAATGTAAACAACAACCCAATTCCAAATGACGTTATTCCAAACATCAAATATATTCGTTGGCAATTCGGCACAAATGCAATCAAGGCATTACCAACAATCGGAGATATTGGTGTTATGCTTATTGCAAAAAAAGATATTTCAAGAACGTCTATTGTAAGTGGAATCACGACAACAAAGCGTGAATATTGCCTACAAGATGGAATTTATATTGGTGGTTTGTGTGGTTATAATTTAGAGCCGACTCAATTTATAGATTTTTCTGAAACGGGGATTACAATAACAACTCCGACAGATTTGACAATCAATGCACAAACTGCTACTATAAATGCAGGTGTAAGTGCTAATGTTATCAGCCCATCTGTAAATCTTGGAACAGAAACAGGCGTTGGAGTTGCAAGAATTGGAGATAGTGTGGACTTGATTACAGGGAAGATAACAACAGGAAGCACGATTGTAAAGGCAGGATAGATGAAAACATTTGCATTAAATAATAATTGGGATGTTTATGTTGATGAGCTTGGAAATATCGCCACCAAAGACGGTCTTGATAGGTTGGCACAAGATGTTTCTTCCTCTGTGCGTGTTTTTATCGGAGAAATCCCAACTGATTTAGAGCGTGGTTGCCACTATGCAGATGTGGACAACAATAGAGCTTATTTAAACAATGAGATGAACGAACAAGCCTTGATGGTTGATGGTGTTGATGAATCAATGGTTGTTTTTGAGCAATTAGAAGATAGAACGTTAAAAGCAAACATCTATATTACAAGTACAAACGGAGAAGAAATTATTGTGGGAGAAAACGTACAATGACGGCACAGATTACAGTAGATGAAACAGGAATTACAGTACCAACCGCAGATGATGTCAAAACGGCATTTCAAACGGTGCTTACAAATGCTTTTGGAAGTGATTTAAGCCTTGACGATTCTACTCCGCAGGGTGTTTTAATCAATGATTTAACAGAAGAAAAATTGTTAGATAACGCTTTACTTTTATACTTTTACAATCAGCTAAATCCTGAAACAGCAACGGGCGTTTTTCAAGATGCTCTTGGAAGTATTTATGGTATGCAAAGAAAAGTTGCGACAAGCACGATTGTAAACTGTGTTTGTACTGGATTGCAAGGAACGGTTTTAAACGGGAAAACATCTTTAAATCCTGCTATGGCTCAATCTGTAAATGGCGATTTGTTTCAATGTATAAATGGTGGAACGATTCCTGCTTCTGGTTCTATCACTCTCCAATTTGAATCAGTTGAAACAGGAGAAATCCCAGCACCAGCCAATAGTGTGAATAGAATTTTTAGTTCTGTTTCTGGGTGGGATTCTATCAATAACACAACGGCTGGTGTCTTGGGTACAGAACAAGAATCAAGAGTTGATTTTGAAAAAAGACGGAAACAAGAGCTTGCTAGAAACGCAACAGGAAGTTTAAGTTCTGTTTATTCAAGAGTATTTGAAGTAGAAGGAGTGACGGATGTGTTTGTTGCCGAAAATGATAAAAACACGGCAGACAGCACAACGTATTCGGGTATCACAATTCAACCTCACTCTATCTATGTATGCGTAAATGGTGGAACGAGTGCTGATTTAGCACAGGCAATATATGATTCTAAATCTGCAGGTTGTGATACGACAGGGAACAACACTTGTAGTAAGGTTATAGATGGCAAAACTTATACATACAATTATGACATACCTACTTACAACACTTTTTTTGTTAAAGTTGGAGTGGGAGAAGCGGTATCGCCAGATGTTTCATCACAAATCAAAGAAGTGATTTTAAATGACTATGACGGCAAGACAGATGACGAAAGTATTACAATCGGTTCTTCTATTTATGCAAGCCGTTTTTATGGCGATATTTCAAGATTACAAATCAATGGCTTAAAACTTATAAATGTTAAAGTATCAAAAGGTGGAAGCGACTCCACGACATACTCAAGTTCTGGTATTACTGGTGTCAGCGTAAATGATGCAACATTTCAATTAGCTGTTTCAGATACGGCAGGAAGTTATGTGTTCTCGTATGATGGTGCAGATTGGAGTTTAAACGGAGATACGGTTGATTTAGCTGATTATGGAATTTCTTTTGATGGAACGGCATCATCAGGCGATACAATAACTGTTGTTTGGACAGCTTCTGTGTGGAGTGATGTCTTGACATACAATGTAAATGAGCTTCCAGTTATAACGGAGAACGAGATTATTTTTGAGGTAATTTAATGCTTTCACAATATGCAAATAGTCCGAAATATTTAAGTCTTGTAAACGGTTTAAAATCGCAGTTTGATAATGCTCAAACAATACAAGATTGGTACAATGTTGTTTATAATATAAGAACAGCGAAAGGCTATGGGCTTGATTGGTGGGGAAAGATATTAAATCAGACACGATGGATTAGCTATATTGACGACAACAATCAAAAGGTGGATTTATACTTACAAGGTGCTTTAACTGTTGATGGTAATACATATACAGCAGACCAAATTGAAAACCTTTATCGGACTTTGCTTATTTTTAGGGCAATGTCAAATATCGGCAATGCGACAATTCCTAGTTTAACTACATTATTAAATGCGGCTTTTGAGGGTCGTGGCTCAATCTATATTGACGAAACAAGTGTTATGCAGATTGATGTGACATTTAACTTTTATGTCAGTAAGCTTGAAAAGTATGTGTTTTCAACAAGCGTTTTTCCAAAGCCAACAGGTGTGGGTGTGAACTTCTATTATGTTCCTGATGGCGAGTACTTTGGATTCTTTGTTGAGAACGCAAGTCCGCAACCGTTTGCACCGTTTGACAATAAACCTTTCTATGACCATTATGAGTAATTTGACAAAAAAGATAAAAAATTTTACTATTGAATCAAGGAGAATCTTATGCAGACATTGACACAACCTAACTCATTGACAAAACCTTTTGCGGAAAGTGGAGATAAAAACACACTGTATGATGTAAACCCCGATACAGCAACATATCCACAAAGAGCAGATTTAACAAACGGATTTCCACAAATAACATCAGAATCCATTGATGATGGTGGACTTCCACCTGAAAGAAAAGATTTTAATGCGTTGGGCAATTTAGCGACAACGTATAACTTCTTCCAGCAGGCTGGTGGTGTATTTACCTATGATGCAACGATTGCAACGGCTATTGGTGGCTATCCAATGGGTGCGAGGTTATGGTATGACGATGGAAATGGACATACTTCAATTTTACGTTCAACAAAACAAAACAACACAGACAACTTTATTACGACTCCATCATTTATTGGAACGAGCTGGGTTGTTGATGTGCCAACACTTGGTGGAAATAATGCTTGGACAGGTACAAATACTTTTAGTTCAAACATCTTTTTTTATAAGAGCATTTTTGCACAGCAAGCTAGTAATTATTACTACTTTATGGACAGGACAGATTTAGCAAATAACGCAACAACACCAACTTCCACAAAATACGAGATTCTTTGTAATAGGTCTAATAATGGGACTATTGTAGGACAATTTTTGTCTTGCCAAGATACTTCTGGTAATTATATCACAAGAATGGATGTTACTTCAGGTGTTAGTGGAACACAAAAAACGGCATCTTTGGGGGTTGCGTTAGATTCATCTGGCAATGCTTTTACCACTTGCCCAACTCCATCATCTGCAACAGACAATAGTTCTAAAATAGCCACTACTGCTTGGGTCAATAATCACTTAAACGACAGCACTATTAAATCAAAACTTGTTGGATATGGAGAGCCTGATTATTATTCGGGTGTAAGTGGTTTAAGTGGCACAGCTCTAACAAATGGATGGGTTCACGCAAAGAATAATGGATTATATACGCAAGCTGATGCAATTCTAACAATAAGTGGGGATTGGGGTTCAACTACATTTGGATTAAACGGTTCTTCCTCTATTTTTGTTCCTATTTCAAAAGGCGAATCCTATACGATAACAAGCGGAATAAATCCTTTAGGTGCTTTTTTCCCGTGTAAAGGAGGTTAAAATGTTAAAATACGCAAGCATAATTGATAAAAAAACAAAAGAGTGCAGTGTTGGAACAGGCACAAATTCAGAGTTTTATGAATCAATAGGTATGAAAGAGCTTGATGTTGAGCAAGCCTACAATGGTCGTTGGTATTTAGTTGGGCATCTGCCACAGCCGTCTGTTGATGAGCAAAACGAACAAATCAGACAACAACGGCAAGCAAGATACGAAAAGGAATCAGACCCAATACGCCTTGATTATGATGAAGCTTTGGCACGTGGGCAGGATAACGCAGAGCAATTAAAACAAGAGTGGCTTGCAAGCAAAGACAAAATTCGTGAAGAACTACCTTATATTGAGGAGTAAAAATGTGTGAAAGAACAAAGGCTGCTGTTGATATGCTTTCTCAAAATAAAAAAACTATTACGAAAGGAGAAATCGTGATGGTTTTCAAAGAAGTTATTAGCGATTCAGAAAAGAGGGATTTGAGAATGACGGAAATTGAAAAGCGTATGACTTCGTTAGAAGAAAAGATGGATGCAGGCTTTAAGGGTGTTCTTGAACAATTAGACGAGCTTCAAAGACAGTTGGAAAAAAGACAGCCAACGTTGTTTGAAAAGATACTGGCATTAAAAGACCACAAGCTTTTTTGGATTACATTGATTGTCGGGTTGCTCACTTTGGGTGCTTTATTAGGAGTTCCTGCAACAGAGTTTCGTGGAATCTTGAACATAGGAGGGTAGTATGGCATTTGTCTTTGGAAAGAAAAGCTTGGAAAGATTAGAAAAGTGTGACATTAGGATTCAAAACTTATGCAAACGTATGCTTGAACGTTCTGATTTTGATATGACAATCACGTGTGGCTATCGTGGGAAAGAAGAACAAGAACAGGCGTTTAACGAGGGAAAAAGTAAAGCACATTTCGGTCAAAGCAAGCATAATTTTATGCCGAGTAAAGCAGTTGATATTTGTCCTTATCCGATAAATTGGAATACAGATGATATTCGTTGGCATAAAATGGTAGCACTTGCTTATGACGTTGCAAGAGAGCAAGGAATTAAAATTAGGTGTGGTGCGTTCTTTTCAGGGCTGAAAGATTTTCCACACATTGAACTGGAGGATTGATGATTGAAAAGGCTTTAATGATTCTACTCGGTATTTGCCTTGCGATTGCGTTTTATGTAATTAGCTTGTATTATGCTTATCAGATGGGTTGGAACGACCACAAGGCTAAAATTGAGAGTGAAGCAACGCAAATAATTATTGATAGCCGTGATGACGTTCTTGTCGCAGATAAAGAAGCACAAAAGGCAGAACAAAATGTTAAAGAAGATATTACTTGTTCCACTATTCTCAATTTTGACTTGCATAAGTGCTTGTAAAAGTCAAGAGGTTGTTATTGTGCAAAGGTGTCACGACTTGCCAGACCCAACGTGGAAAACAGTTAAAGAGCTTTATCGTGATGATGTTTTTGTTAGGGCGTACCTTAAAGAGTGTACAAAGGAGAAAAAATGAGCTGTGATTGTGGAAAGAATAGAATTGTAATCGTTAGAGGAAATGACACGGATTTTGCAGGAAATAACTTGCTTGTAATACATATAACAAGCGGTATTTATGACGTTGCAGATTTTAAAGCAAAGTTTACTCTTGGAGATATAACTCAAAACTTTAACGATTTATCATCAGGGGAAATCATTTTAAATTATTCGGCACAGCAGACCGATAAATTGCCTTATGGCGATATAAACGGCTCTTTATTCCTGATTGACACACAAAATAGAATTGCAACGGTTGAAACGGTTATCCCTTTCAAAGTTATTGCAACGGTATCAGGAGATGCCATAGCGACTTCTTCATACCAGTATAACATTGATGTTAAACAAGGTGGACAAAATATCTTTAATGTTGAGGTAAAAAACAAAACATCTGTTCAAGTTGGAACTGTCACAACTTTGGATGCAGGAGAGCCTGCTTATGTGGAAAATGTCGGTACAGAAACGGGCTTGGTATTAAACTTTGGCATTCCGAAAGGAGAACAAGGAGAGCAAGGAGAACAGGGAGAGCAAGGCGAACAAGGTCGTGATGGAGAAAGTGCAAAAATCAATGGCGTAAATACATTGAGCTTGACAGCAACAGACGGCATTACTTTGACACAGCAAGGAAATGTGGCAACTTTATCCGCTGAATCAATCACGTCTTTAATTCCTGAACAAGCCACAGCAAGCAATCAGTTGGCAGATAAAAACTTTGTCAATAGCTCAATTTCCACAAATACTGCTAATTTTATCGGCACATTTAATAGTGTGGCTGACTTGGAAGCTTATTCAGGCGACCTGACAAATAATGACTATGCTTTTGTTGTAGGAGTAGATGTAGAGGGAAACACCGTATATGACCGCTACAAATACACGGATGCGACAGAACCTGCAAGCTGGATTTTTGAATATGAATTAAACAATTCAAGTTTTACAGCAAATCAATGGGCGGCAATCAATTCGGGTGCAACAACAACAAACATTGGACAAATTACAACAAATGAAAATGCGATTGGTAATTTAGCTAGCTTGACAACGACCGCAAAGACGAGCTTGGTGGATGCGGTCAATGAACTTGATTCTGGCAAAGTCAAAGATGTAAGATTAGAGGGAAGTTCCACAAGTCTTGTTAGCAGTGGTATTGCTACAATCCCTTACAGCAAAGGTGCAACTTATGGTGTTGTGAGAGCAGGAACAAAAGGCGTTGGAACGACATCAAACGGAGATTTGCAAATTATACCTGCAAGCACAACCCAAATTGACTATCGTGCAGGTAATACATACTCTCCGATTACCTGTTCTAACTTTGATTACATTTTAAGTAAAAGTATTGCTTCAAATACACAGACTTTAAGTGATTCAGACAAGAAAGCGGCAAGAACTTGGCAGGGTGTAGTCAATTCGGCTGATTTAATCCCTGATTTTGATAGCTTGACACCGATTGAAACACATACATTTGATATAAATACAACAGATTACTACGAACTGTTTTCTTCTCCAAATGATGCAGGAACTTTTACAAATCCAACAGATGCACAATTTGATGTATGGTGCAGAATTACAACGACCAATAAAGCTGGAACATCTACAACGCCGAGAATCTATCAAGAGCTTGATTGTGTGTTTAGGGAGTTTGGCTCATCTACACAGGTTGTTTATGGTGTGATTCGTTCAAAGCCTGAATCAGTAACTGCCGCAACAACTGGTATTCAAACAGTTCGTTCAGTTTATCCAAAAGCCATAAACTCTGGGAAACAATGGGCAGTAGAATTAAAGCCATACAATACGTCTGAAAGAACAATAACTGTTGAAGTCTATAAAACAAACCCACGTATTGTTTGGAAAGATTCTGCTGTCGTATCAACCTATGATAGTAATCATCAAACACTTGTTTCTGTAAATGCCTACAATTCGTCTGGTTATTTGTTTTTAGGTCCGATAAGTGGAACTATAACAAGTGCAGGTGCGGCAACGAGTGCAGGTTATATCACAGGCTCATTGTCAAAAACTCTTGCATCATCAACGCTGAAAAACACAGGCTATACAATCACAGGCAATAGCTTGTTGTTCAAAGTAAAAGGGCAAACGTTATTGGCTGGTATTGCAACAACAAATGCGGCTATTGATATTGGATTTGGTATTTGTCAAGCTGGTGCTACCGCCGCTTCAACAGCCACATCAACATACACATATACCAACTTCTTCCAGAAGCATCAATTCTCGCCTGCAAGTTCAATGAACTTTGCCGAGTCTTACGATAATGGAGATATTATTTATGCTCGGTTTACATTAAACAATGGTGAAATCTATTCAGATGATATTTGTTCAAAGACACCAACGGCAGGACATACTTGGTATTGCATTGGTATGGCAACAAGTAGTTCAGCAATCAACTTTGATAACACAGGTAGCTTCTTCTTTACATTAGATGCCAACGGACAAATCTCACATATCAATGGTGTAGAAGTAAGAGGTCTGTATAACTTATCGTCAGCGAACAAAACATTGACTATTGCTGGTGCATCAACAACAAATGAATATGCAACTAATGTTGGCTATAACTCATTTGCTGGTGCTCAATCTATTGCGTATGGTTATGGTGCTCAAACAGCTTGGGGTGGTGTTTCTTTGGGATTTGCTGCAACTCCAGTAAGTGGTGGTACAGGAACAACACTTATCGGATGGAAAGCCACTTGTGAAAATGCTCGGTATTCAGTAGCTATTGGATATAATTCAAAGACAGGTGGCAACGGTGCTATTCAGCTTGGCTATGGAACGAACAGCGAAGCAATGTCGTTTAGTGTTGGGTTGTACAACTACTCAACACCTGCAAGTTCTGTGAACTATCGTGTGTTTGGTTCAGACGGCGTGTTTGACGGTGGTCGTATGGCATATCAAGGTGCTGGTGCTCCAACAACATCAACGGCAGGGCAGATTGGACAGTTCTATGTAGACACAACAAACCACGATGGATATTTATGCGTTAATGTGTCTGGTTCAACATACACTTGGAAGAAAGTTACACCATAATGGATTACTCACAGATGAAGCCTATTAAACGGGAAGAACAGACTCATATCCAAAGACAATTCTTGAGATGGGGTAAGTATTGGCAGGCTTGTATAGATAAGGAAAAGAAAGCACAGTATATGCAACAGCTTGTCAAGTTTAGCTATATGTTTGAGAAAGAACTAATACAGAGAGAAAGACAATGACAATACTATATGCTATATTCCTTAGTGTCTGGAGAAGATGGTTCGGTGGTGGTTGGAAAGATAAATTGCCAACAAACAGATTCTTGCAACATTTAATCGGCGGTAGTGTAGCATTTAGTGTCTTATATCTTTCTGGTTATAATTGGTGGCAAAGTCTTTTAGCTTGTGTTGTTTTACAAGCATTGTTTTGGTCTATTGGGCACGGTGCAGCATTTGATATGAGTCGTGGTGGTTATCCTGACGAAAAAACAATTAAACGTTATAAGGAGTACTTTTGGAATAAGTGGTGTGAGTTTCTTGTTCCACAGCAATATTGGTATGGATTTGGATATGATTTCCTATGGATGATGTTCAGATATGGTTTGCCTGCTATATTGATTTCCGTGATATTGTTAAATGTATGGTTTAGTTTTTCCGCATTGACCGTACCTATGATTTATGCAATCAGCTGGTCTTTAAGCGACAGAGGAAAGTTAAAGCGACTAACGGCAGTTGCTCTATCCGAGTTTATTGTAGGATTTACGACAGGCATTTTACTTTTGATATAGAAAAAGGCAGGATTAAATAGGAAACCTGCCTTTTATTACATTGGGAAATGTATGTTATAAGAGAGAAATCCCAACGATTTTTGCATTATAGCAGATATTTTTCATAAGTCAAGAAAAAAAATTTTAAAAAAAATAAAAAAAGTTGTTTACATTTGAAAAAAATAGTTTATATTATGAAAATGTAAGTCAAGAGAGCTTACGGTTTTAATTTAAAAAATAGGAGAATCATTATGAAAATTATAAATATCGTTGATTTTGTTTTATGTACGGCTTGTATTATTGGATTGATGTGGCTGTTTATCTCTGTAATGGCACAGCTTCCGAGAAAATTGCACGTTCAAGATTGCTGTGAAATTGAAGATGTTTGTGTAAAGTATGGTATGAGCTGTAATTTATTGAGTGAGTGTAATGACGTTTATCACAATGATTGTACGAATGTGGACTAAATGAAAAAAGAAGAACACTATTTGCAGGTTGCTATTCATAAGCTGTTATGCTATAACAACGTTTTCCATTTCAGCGTGCCAAACGGTGGAAAAAGAAATTTAAAGACGGCATTGGCATTAAAACAAGAGGGAGAGCTTGCAGGCGTATCAGATATGATTGTTCTATTACCGAATCGGGTAGTGTTTGTAGAGATTAAAAATGGTAAAATTGGAAAACAATCAGAGAGCCAAAAGATTTTTCAGAAAGCGGTAGAATCTTTGGGTTTTGAGTATTTAATATGGAGGGATTTAGAGGATTGCAGAAAATTTTTAGAAATTTTAACTAATCTTTAACTTTTTGTATTTAATATAATTGGTGTTATTGGATTTATGTGGGCTTCCTCAATAATAACCTTTCTAAAAAAAGCCCACACCTTTTTGGAACTAGGTGTTTTAT
>Ga0265301_10006315_pt1 | contig 11371 bp, 12 predicted proteins | sample AusTroGonzalo_MG_2_FD_193488 | JGI IMG/M metagenome (GOLD analysis project Ga0265301, IMG submission 193488) | Bovine rumen microbial communities from tropical cattle in Woodstock, Queensland, Australia - Gonzalo_04 | ecosystem: Host-associated > Mammals > Digestive system > Stomach > Rumen ...
AATTATAATTGAATCTGATGCTGATGTAGATGGAAGTCATATTAAGAATCTTTTCTATACATTTATTTGGACATTTTGTCCTCAGCTAATCATTGATGGATATGTATATGCGGGAGTGCCACCACTCTATAAAATTACTGAAAATAAAGATACTTATATATATTTAAAAGATGATGCTGCTCTTGAAGAATATAGACAAAAAAATGCTAATAAAAAATATATTGTAAATCGTCTTAAAGGATTAGGAGAGATGAGCGTAGATGAAACTTCTATTCTTGTCGATGAAGATAAAAGAATTATTAAAAAAATAACTGTTGAAGATGCAAAAAAAGCAGATATTTTATTTGATAATCTTATGGGAGAATCAGTTATCCCTAGAAAACAATTTATTAAAGAGCATAGCCATGAAGCTACTTATGAGGTATAATTATGGCAGGAAAAACAAAAGATTTAACAGGTTACACCACAGAAAGTGGTGTAACTGTTATTAAAAGAGTTGAAAATAAAGGAACAAAACCTCAATGGCTATGTAAATGTTTTTGTGGGAAAGAATTTATCACTAGGGCAGACGCACTTAAATCAGGGCACACTAAATCTTGTGGATGTTTACAAAAGAAAATAGCTTCTAAAACTATTACAAATTGGAATAAAAGTTTAGCGTTGGATTTAACAAATCAAAAATTTGGAAAATTAACCGCTTTATATAGCTTAGGTGTTCCGGAAAAAGGAGGCACTTCCATTCTATGGGAATGTGAATGTGAATGCGGAAATCATTGTCAAATTTCTGCATCAAAATTAACTTCTAATTCAACAATGAGTTGCGGTTGTCTTTCTTCTAGGGGAGAGGCTAAAATTCAATCTATTTTAGAACAAAATAATATTAATTTTGAAAAGCAAAAACAATTTGAAACTTGCAGAGTAGGAAATAACATTCGAGCTAGATTTGATTTCTACATTCCAAATAAAAATTATTTAATAGAATATGATGGAAATGTTCATTATTTTTGTAATGGCTCAGGCTGGAATAACGAAGAAAATTTGATAAAAGTTAAAAATAATGATAAAATTAAAAATAAATGGTGTAAAGAAAATAAAATTCCTTTAATAAGAATTCCTTATATTATTTATGATACTGTTTCTTTAGAAGATTTATTATTAGAAACAAGTAAATATATTATAAATGCGGGAGAGGAGAAAAATGAATAATACAAATGAATTAATTAATGAATTAAGTGTTAATTTTATAGAGTATGCAGCAGCGTGTAATTCAGATAGAGCTTTACCTGATTCTAAAAGTGGATTAAAGCCTGTTGCAAGAAGAATTCTGTTTGGGATGTTAGATGGAGGAAGGACGTCTAATAAACCTCATGTAAAATGTGCTAGAATTGTTGGTGATGTAATGGGCGCACTACACCCGCATGGAGATAGCTCTATCTATGGAGCTATGGTAAGATTATCTCAACCCTGGATATTAAGATATCCTTTGATAGACTTCCATGGAAATCAAGGTAGTATTAGTGGAGACGGTCCAGCTGCATATCGTTATACAGAAGCAAGACTTAGTAAATTAGCAGAAGATGGTCTCCTTCAAGGATTAAAAAAGAAGAACGTAGATTTTATTCCTAACTATGATGAGACAATGGAAGAGCCAGTTACACTTCCCGCAATCTTTCCTAACCTCTTGTGCAATCCAAATACAGGTATTGGTGTAGCGATGGCATGTAACTGGCTTCCGCATAATTTAAAAGAAGTTGCTCAAGCAATATTTGATTATCTTGATGATAAAGAACCTATGCTTCCAGGACCTGACTTTCCTACAGGTGGAATTGTTATTAATAAAAATGATATTCCTTCTATTATGAGAACAGGACATGGTTCTGTTAAGATAAGAGGTAAATATAATATTGAAAAAGATAAAATTATCTTTTATGAAATTCCTTATGGGACAACAATAGAAGGAATACTTGCAGAGATTGGAGAAGTGTGCGAAGCTAAAGAAATTGAAGGTATTACAGATGCAAGAGATGAAAGTAATAAGAAAGGTCTTAGAATTGTAATCACTTGTGATAAAAACTATTCTCCTTCCGATGTAGTTAATAAATTATTTCTCAAAACAGATTTACAAACATCAATTTCATATAATCAAGTAGCATTGGTTAATAAAACCCCTACTGAATTAAATCTTAAAGATTGTATTAAAATTTATGTTGAACATAATAAAGAATGTATTGTAAAAGAAGCTTTGTTTGATATTAAAAAGGCTATGGATAGATTACATATTGTAGTTGGACTTATCAAAGCACTTGATATTATTGATGATATTATTGCTATGATTAAATCTTCAACAAGTGCGGCTGCCGCAAAAGAAACTCTTCAGACTAAGTGGGGTTTTACAGAACTTCAGGCAAAAGCTATCCTTGATATGAAATTATCTCGTTTAGCGAAACTAGAAAAAGAAGAACTTGAACAAGAGCAAAAAGAGCTAAATGCATTATTACTTAAATTAAAAGAAATTGCTGAACATCCAGAAGTAGAACTACTTAAAAGACTTCATTCTTTTGTTGATAAATATGGAGACGAGCGTAGAACAGAGCTTGCTCAAATTGACATTAAACCAGAAGATAAAGAAGTCGAAGCTATCACTCCTGTTGATGTTGTAGTTATAACAACTGAATCAGGTCTAATTAGGAAGGTTCCCGTTTCCAGTTTTAAAGTTCAACATCGTGGCGGGAAAGGAGTAAAATCTAAAGATGATGCATATATGTCTACTATAAAAACAAATACAGTAGATTATATGATGTTCTTTACTAACACGGGTAGAATGTATCGAACAGTAGTAGACAATATCCCTGATGGAACGAATACCTCTAAAGGAGTTTCTATTAGAGATCTTGTTTCATTAGACAATAATGAGAAAGTAATTGCCGTTACTTCTTTACATAGAAAGCAACTTCCTCAGTTTGTAATTTTTGTTACTAAGAAAGGATTAATTAAAAAATCTTTCTTATCTGAATATATGACAGTTAAAAGAAATAGTGGAATTGTAGCTTTAAAGATTAAAGAAGGTGATTCATTAGCCAGAATATTATTCCAAGATTCAGAAGAGCTACTTCTTGTTACTAAAAAGGGCATGAGTATTCGTATTGATTCTAAAGAAATTGGTGCTATTGGTAGACTTGGATTAGGTGTTAAAGGCATTAATCTTGCGGAAGGTGATGAAATTGTAACCGCATTATCAATACATAAAGAAACTGATGATTTGGGAGTTATTTTAGCTAATGGCACGGGTAAGAAAGTTCCTTTAAAAGAATTTCCTCGTCAAACAAGGGGCGGAAAAGGAGTTACAATTGAGGTAGGTAATAGCGAGATTGTGGGAGCCGCACTCATTTCTGATGAAGATAATTTACTATTAAGTGGAGTTACTTCTTCAATTTGTGTTCCTGCAAAAGAAATTACCCAGCAAGGTCGCAATACGATTGGTAGTATATTGATCAAGAATAATAAAGTTCTTTCAGTAACCAAGATCTGATCAGATTAATCAAGTGGAGTCCGCTCCACTTGATTTTTTTGAAAAAATATAATATAATATATATTATATAAATAATATTATATATATTGGTCAAAATATTATAATATATATAATATAATATTATATATATATTAGGGATTTGCGTCACTTTTTGAAACTCAAAAAGGAGGCTATTTAGACATGGATAATGAAACTAAAGCAATTCTCTTTGAAGTAATAGCAGCAATAATATCTTTACTTATTTTTATAAGTATTATTGTTTATATTATTTTCTTTGAGAATAAAAAAGATAATGTAGATTCTTGCACGGAAGAATACATTATTGCAGAAAAACCCATATCAGAAGAACCACAAACCGCAAATTTACGAACCTTACTTGCTGAGCCTATTATTGTTGTTGAGCAAGAAATAGATACTATCAATATAATTGAATCAACAGAATATATCGAAGAAGAAGTTATTATTGAAGAAGAAACTATATTAAATGAAGTAAATCCCTATATAGAATTAATTGATAGTCTAACAGAATATGAAAAAGAATTATTATATAAAATAACATTTGCGGAAGCTGGTAATCAGGAGGCGGAAGGTCAAAGGGCAGTTATAGAAGTAATTTTAAATAGAGTTCTTTCTGATAATTTCCCTAATACTGTGGAGGGCGTACTGAGCCAGCCGCATCAATTCTCTACTTGGTCAAAAAGAAATAAAATAAAAAAAGAAAATCAAGATATGATAGTAGAGATTCTTGAATTGGTATATGTAGAAGAACCAATTCTTCCTAGCATAGAATATGTATTTTTTGATGGTAAAAAGCATACTAAATATGCTACAAATTATATCAAAATACAAGACCACTGGTTTGGAACAAAATATTAAAAATATTTGATTTTAATAAAAAAATATGATATAATATTTATATAAAGAAAAAGAGGTTTGGTTCGCTTCTTTTTCTTTCTATAACTATTATATAAATAAAAGGTGAGAATAATGAATAAAGATACTATGAGAGAACTTATTGATAAATTAAATAATGCAACGAAGATATATGATTTAGGGACTCCCATAATGTCTGACAAGGAATGGGATGATCTTTATTTTGAATTGGCTGAGCAAGAAAAAGAACTCGGCTACGCATATCCTGATTCTCCTACACAGGAGGTAGTATTCTCTTCTGTTTCTAAATTGAGTAAGAAAACTCATGATCACCCGATGTTATCACTTGATAAAACTAAAGATATTACTGTATTTGGAGCTTTTCTTGAAAAAGCACCATGTATTTTGATGCTTAAAATAGACGGTTTAACCACAAGTCTTACTTATGAAAATGGTGAACTGATTTCCGCAGAGACAAGAGGCAATGGATTAGTTGGTGAAGATATAACTCATAATGCCAAAATAATTAAAAATATTCCTCATACTATCCCTATTAAGGAAAAAGTTGTTATTGATGGAGAGATTATATGCGATACTGAGACCTTTGAAAAAAGATTTAAGGATATATATAAGAATCCTCGTAATTATGCGGCAGGCGCTATTCGCAGATTAGACCCAGATCCAGACAATGGACTTTCATTTGTTGCATGGGATTGGATAGACGGTCCTGGGACAACCTTAGGTGAAAATTTAATAAAACTTGATAGCTTCGGTTTTGATATAGTTCTACACTTATTCTTTTATGCAGATGCTGGCTTAGATTTATCTCACGTAATTACTTTATTAACCAATATGGCTGATGAATTTCATTATCCTATTGATGGCATTGTAGCAAAATATGATGATATTAAATATTATCAATCTCTTGGTGCAACTGATCATCACTTCAAAGGTGGTTTTGCATATAAGTTCTATGATGAAGAATATGAAACTACATTAAAATATATTGATTATGATGTATCCAGAACAGGTATTTTGACTCCTGTTGCCGTATTTGATCCAGTTGATACAGGAGATTCTATTATTGAAAGAGCTAGTCTTCATAATATTTCTATTATGGAAGAGGTGCTTGGAAAAAATCCTTATGTGGGTCAGAAACTTGTTGTATGTAAACAAAATATGATAATTCCTCAAGTGGTTCGCGCAGAACAAAAAACTTATGAAGAACTAGAAAAAGAAAACGTTCTTTTTATCACATTTAAAAATACAGTTTGTCCAATTTGCGGGCACTCAACAAAAATAGCTACAAGTGATTCTGGTGTAAAAACATTATATTGTTCTAATGATAATTGCCCTGGCAAGTTAGCTCAGCAAATTGATCACTATTGCAGTAAGAAAGGTCTTGATATTAAAGGTATTTCTCGTGCCACAATAGAAAAACTAATTGATTGGGGTTGGATAAATAGTATTAGTGATATTTATAAACTTCATTCTCATCAAATGGAGTGGATGGATCAACCTGGATTTGGTAAGGCATCTGTATTTAAAATTCTTGATGCTATTGATAATAGCAAAGAAAATACTGAATTAACTTATTTTATCTCAGGACTGGGTATTCCTCTTGTGGGAGGAACAATAGCAAAGATAATATGTAATTATTATGATACTTGGGATGATTTTCGTGCGGCGGTCGGCGGGGACTGGACAGTCTTTGAAGGGATCGGACCTGAGATCAGTAAAGCAATTAATTCATTTGATTTTACAGAAGCAGATAAGATTGCAAATATTGTAAATTTTATCTATTCTGATAAAAATATAATTAGTAATGATAATAATAATATATCAAATAAAATATTCTGTGTTACAGGTAAATTAAAAACCTTCCGCAATAGAGATGAAATTAAGAAGGATATTGAATCTCTTGGCGGAAAAGTAACAGATTCAATTTCTGCAAAAACTAATTATCTTATCAATAATGATATTGAATCTACCTCAAGTAAAAACAAAAAGGCAAAAGAGTTGGGCATTCCCATCATATCTGAAGAAGAGTATATCAAATTGAGGTCTTAGACAGCTTTTACTTGAAAAGTTAAAAAATTTTTGATATAATATTATTATAAGATATAAAGGAGATAGAGAAAAATTGAATATGGATAAATTGCAAGATATTGCGGAAAAAATTTCCGTTCTTGAAAAACAATGCCAAAATGGTGTAAATATAGAGCTTAATATGAAAAAGATGGACGATATAATGTCATCTTTAGATATTGACGAAATGATTGCACTAGCTGCCTTAATGGAAGACATTGACTTGCAAAGTTAAAAAATTTTTGTTATAATATATATATAAAGTAAAGAAAAATCTATCTACTTTAAAAATTAAAAATCATTTATTAAAAGGAGAAAAAAGAAATGGCAAATGTAGCAGTTAGTGAGAAGAGTCTTGTTGTATTGAATTTTATGAAGGAGAATGACAACGGTAAGCCTATGACCGCAGAGGATATCGCAAATGCACTTGGCATGAACGCTCGTGCAGTTAATGGTATCGTAACTTCTGGTCTTATTAAAAATAAGAACCTCGTAGTAAGAGTTCCTGCAGAGATCGAGCTTGCAGATGGCACTCATAAGCCTGTAAAGTTCATTGAGCTTACAGATGCTGGTCGTGCTTATGATCATGAGGCAGCTCAGGCTCAGGATGCAGCAGCTAAGGCTGAAGTAACTGAATAATATTTTTGAGTATTAAGGGAAGGGATTTGGTCCCTTCCCTCTTTTATTATTCAGAGGTTAATATGATAATCTTATCTATATTTTTAATAATTATTAGTATTATTATTAGCTGTTTTGCTTTTTATAAAATAAAAAATATAAATAAGATAAATACAGAAATTGAATTAAAAAATAATCAATTAAAAAAAGAAAATGAAGAAGCATTAGTAGAATTAAAGCAAACAGAAAACAATTTAAATAAAGCAAGAAGTGATTATTGTCTAGTTACAAACGATATTGCTAATGCAATAAATAATCTAGATAATCTTCATAAAGAAACTGAATCTGTTATTAATGATAAAGAAAAACTTTCTAATAAAGCATTTGAAAATTATTGCGAAATATTAGAAAATAAATATAAAGAGTTAGAAATAGAATATACTCAAAATGAAGAGATTTTAAAAGAATCTTATTTTCAAGTTCAATCTTCTCTTTTACAAGAAAAAGAGCAGATAGAACAAGAACTTGAAAAAATGCGGAAAACTAGAGCTGCTACTATCGAAGCGAGCCTCCGCGAAGAACAAGTAAAACAGAATCTGTCTTTCTATTGTTTAACAGTTTCTTCTCAAGATAAAGAAGATATTGAGATGCTTGAAAAAATAAAACCTCGTTTAAACAATCCTAGAATTTTATCAATGCTTATTTGGAGTACTTTTTATCAAAAACCAATGACAACATTATGTAATAAAATAATAGGGACTTCTATTAAAACTGGCATATATAAAATAACCAATCAATTAAATAATCAATGTTATATTGGTCAGGCAGTAGATCTTGCTACAAGATGGAAACAGCATGCTAAATGCGGACTTGGGATAGACACCCCGCAAGGAAATAAATTATATCAAGCAATGATAGAGGATGGATTATATAATTTCTCTTTTGAAGTTCTTGAAGAATGTCCAAGAGAGCAATTAAATGAAAAAGAAAAATATTATATACAATTATATCAATCAAAAGAATTTGGATATAATAGTACAGCTGGAAATAAATAACAAGGAGAATTACTAAATGGAAAAAAGAGTCGATACTAATATTGATGAATTACTTGATGAATTAAAAGAAGAAGTCCTTACCGAATTAAAAAAGGACGCCGCTAAAGGGTTTGATGATTATTTAAACTTAGAGTGCGCCTTAAATAGAGAAATCTTTCTTGGGAGTATTGTTGATGGAGTAGGTCTTAGTGTAGATACTATGATTCGTTTCTGGAATAAAAAAGACAAAGGTATTCCTGTTGAAGATAGAAAACCAATTAAAATTTATATAGATTCTTGCGGAGGTAGCCTTACTGATTCATTAACAATTATTGACTCAATTAGAAATAGTAAGACTCCGGTAATTGGTATTGCTGTTGGTTGTACTTATTCGGGAGGTTTCTTTATCTTCATCTCTTGTCATAAAAGACTTGCTTATAAGCACGCATCTTTCTTATATCATGAAGGAAGAACTGAAACTGGTGGAACCGCAGCGCAGTTTGCAAATTACGCTGCTTTTTATAAGAAACAGCTAAACCAGTTGAAGCAAATTGTGCTTGATTATACAAAAATTAATGAAGAAGAATATGATGCCATTAGAAAAGATGACATTTGGTATGATACGGATGAAGCACTTGAAAAGGGTATTGCTGATGAAGTGCTAGAGGAATTTATTTAATGTTTAATATTGATAATATTTTAACTATCAATGATTTTTTTAAATATTATGATAAAATAAATTCTCCTTTTGATAAAGAGTGCTGTTTTGATCGTGTTTTAAGTATTCTTGACGCTCATAAAAGAGGAAGCACTTGCTTATATTTATCTCAAGAAGAAGCTGAAAAAATAGCAACCTTTCCAAATATTCATAATTTGAAGCCTAATGCTTTTTATTGGGTCGAAGGAGAAGAATATAATTTTATATACAAAGGGCATAAAGGTATAATTAGAAAGGATAAAGAATGAAATTTGAACATAGTTGGACAGGTGGATGGGAGAATGCTTTCAGAGGGTTGAGACATCCCTATGAAAGTTATGCCAAATCAGATAGTGAATTTGCAAATTATGGAACATATATCTATTTAGGACCAAATGATCTTGAGCTTGCACAACGCATGATCAAGGCTGGTTCTCCTAATGATAAGTTTTTGCGACAGATCTTTGTTAGTGTAGATATTACCGCACCATTGTTCGTTTGGAAAGAACTAGATACTTATAAAGTAGCCACCGTAGCAAATAGCACTAGCACTATGCATAAATTAGCTGATACTCCTATTACTATTGAATGTTTTGAAATGGATGATTATAATGGTGATTTAACTGTTTATGATAACGAACCTTATCAAGAATGTTTCACAGTAAATGATATTTGGGAAGAAATAATTAATCATTGTGAATCTTTAAGACAACTTTATCTTGAAACAAAAGATAAGAGATATTGGAAAGAGCTTATTCGTTTGCTTCCAGAATCATGGCTTCAGACTAGAACCTGGAGTGCTAATTATGCAGTCCTCCGTAACATGATACATTGGCGGGAGGGGCATAAGCTATCTGAGTGGGGTGCATTTATAGATTGGTGTCATACACTTCCATATGCTGATGAATTACTTTTCTATAATCAAAAAACTTCTTAATTGACTTTTTATAAAAAATATGATATAATATTTATATAAAGAAATAAAGAAAATATATAAATAGGAGAAATAATAAAGTGGCAACGAAAAAGGAATGTTTTATTAAGTTTGTAGAAGATTTAATGAAGGTAGCAGATCAGAATGGTTATGATTATATGATAATGGAACAGTATAATGATGCTTGGGATTACTGGAATGCACTTAGAGCAACTGGTGACGAGTCAAAGCCCGCATTTACAGAGAATGGAAAAAAGATTTTAGTATTTATGCAAGAAAACAAAGACACTTTTAACAATCTCTTTAAAGCAAAAGAGGTTGGAGAACAACTTGAAATTTCTTCTCGAACAGTCTCAGGTGGAATGCGGAAGCTTGTTACAGATGGATATGTAGAGAAGATTGGTACCTCTCCTGTTATTTATGCAATAACAACAAAAGGCGAGAATGCTACTTTTGAAGCCAACTCCGAAGCTGAGTAGGGTTGACTTTTTAGAAAAAATATGATATAATATTTATATAAGATAAAAATTAAGGAGAAAAAGAATAATGAGAAATCCAATTAACAAAGAACACATTGAAGGAAGAGTTTATGATTTTGATTTGGTAGAAAAGACAGTTGAAAACACAGAGTCAAAGTATTATGGTAAGAATTTTATTTCTGGTTCAGTAGATATTGCTACTGATGATGCTGGATTGAATATTGTTCAGGTTCATTATGTATTTGTGCAGCCTACAACTTCTACTGGAAAGGCTAATTCCACTTTTAATGCTCTTAAAGAGATTATGACAAATGGAAAGACTGTTCTTAATGACGGAATTGAAAATGCAACTATGGTAAAGGCAGATCCTTCACTTGCTATTAATGATTTCTATACAGATAAAACCGGTGATTGGCAGCTTGTATCTGCTAAGAGAAACCAGGGTGGATTTATTAGTATTGTTAAGTCTCTTAACCCTGCCGAGGATAAGAGAAGCACTTTTGAATGCGATATGCTTATCAATGGAACCAGATATGTTGAGGCCGATCCTGAGAAAAATATCGACAAGGATTATCTTGTAGTTAAGGGTGCAGTATTCGCATATAACAAGGCTATTCTTCCTGTTGAATTCACTTGTGAAGATGAGAGAGGCATTAAGTATTTTGAAGGTCTTGATGCAAGTCCTACAAATCCTACTTTCACCAAGGTTTGGGGTGCGATTAAGAGCGAGACTATTGTAACTCGTAAGGAAGAGGCTTCTGAGTTTGGTGCTCCTTCTGTAAAGGAATATACCAATACCATTAAGAAGTATCTCATCACTGGAACCGCAGCTTCCAGTAATGTATATGAGATTGGTGATGAGAACAACGGCATTACTGCTGATGAAGTAAAGAAAGCTCTTGCAGATAGAGAAGTTTATCTTGCAGGTGAGAAGAAGAGAGCTGAAGATTATAAAGCTTCAAAGACTTCTAGCTCTGCGGGCGGTGCTACAATCGCTACTGCTTCTGCCGCAGCAGGTGGCTTTAACTTTTAATTGATAAATAATGGGGAGTGAACTTTGCTCCCCAATATTTTTTACTCTAAATTAATATATCACATATCTGCTTGGAGCGCAATCAA
>Ga0265301_10006316_pt1 | contig 11369 bp, 10 predicted proteins | sample AusTroGonzalo_MG_2_FD_193488 | JGI IMG/M metagenome (GOLD analysis project Ga0265301, IMG submission 193488) | Bovine rumen microbial communities from tropical cattle in Woodstock, Queensland, Australia - Gonzalo_04 | ecosystem: Host-associated > Mammals > Digestive system > Stomach > Rumen ...
CCAGTTTTTGATAAAACCCTCCGGGCTTTCATTCCCGGAGGGCGTTTCTTTATCCTTTAGAGGATGAACCAATCTTTCCTGTGAACCGTTCCCGCCATGTGAGCTTGCGGCCTGTGCCTGGCTTTTCATCCGGCCCGGGCAAGAGGGCTTTGATTTCACTCAAGTTGTTTTGAGCCTTGTCAAGTGCTTGTTTGAAGTATTCCTTGTCCTCTTTGAGGTTGGCGGCCTGTTCCTCTAAACTTTTAACCCGTTCCGATTTGGTTGCAAGCTCTGCCCGAAGCTCTGCTATCTGCTGTTCGAGGGCCTCAATCCTCTCATCTTTAGCCGGTTTGGTTTGCCGGTTTTTGGGATCAAAAAGCCTGTCAAGTATTGCTTGTCCTTCCCCTGTGATTTCGCCTGTACCCTTTTCAGTTACTGCCTCCATGCGGATTTTGTTCTTTTTGAGCCGTTGGTAAACCGCTTGAGTGCTGATACCTTCCTGTTTGGCAAACTCTTTAATTGTCATGCTGAACACTCCTTTCTGCTTAAAACCATACCATACAACCAAATCTAATTCAATAGGTTTTCTCTCTATCGGTCAATTAGAATCAGTTGGATCGGGCCTGTTTTCCTTCCAATTTCGGTTGTTGGATGGTATAATAAAGCAAGGGAAATCAAGGCTTCCAGCCATTGATTAAATGATCAGTAAAGGAGTTTTCAGCAATGATCGAGCAGAGAATGTTTGATGTAGTTTGCTCCATTTGTCAGAAGTATTCCGACCGGGATTTGGCGCATGATGCCCACGGTATATGGCAGCTTTCGGGGGATTGTTTAAGGCAGTTGGTTGTCCCCTTTGGCTGCCATCCGCTGGCTTGCAAGCTCTCCAAATGCCTGGTCGATTTTTATTGCGATCAGTTTACTTCCGCCCATGCCGGGTAAACTGGTAACCAACCCTGTAGAAGAGGACTCTGCTCTGCTGGGAGTCCCTTTCTAAACAAGCCCCCCGGCATACTGCCATGTACTCCACCCCCGGGGGCTTCCTTTCCTCGCCACCGGCTTCCGATCTTGCTCTGTCGCTCTACAGGATCGGGGCCGGTGTTTTGTCGAATCTGGATGACGATCCTCCGCCAGATTGCACAACATACCCCCGGGGGAGGGCCTCTCTCGAGTATGCCCATGCTGCCCCCGGGGGTACCACTATATATGGTGGTTATGTTGCAGACCATCTACAATATCTCGATGATGTATTTAGGCTCCTTCCGGGCCTTTTTTGATCCGGAAATATTATCCGAGCATTTTGTCCATTGGTTCAGATATTCCACCGGCGTTTTGCCGTCAAAGTATGCCTCATTGTAGGCCCTGTCAAACTGCTTGTAGAGCTTCTTGTAATCCTGCTCATTGTTCACCTTGTCCAGCTTCGCTGCGATCCGCTTGAGCCTCTTCCGGGCCGCGTATTTCCGCCGCTGCTGCCGCTGGTATTCGGGGGAGCTGTGGATCTGTCGGTTGATTTCCCGGCGGTATTCCCGCAGCCATTTATCATGTACCCTGTCCATTTCCCGCTGAAAATCCTTGCGGTTTTCCCACCGCCAGATGGTCGACCGGTTGACTCCCAGAGCCGCTGCTATGTCCCCGATCTTTACCCCTTCAAAGATCATCCGGGCGGCCTGTTTCTGCCGGTCGGTCAATGGCTGTTTTTTTTGCTTCGGCCGTTTCCGCATGCCCCCGCCCCCCTGCTCTCTCGCCTGTGTTGAAGAATATACTATAACCGAAAAGAAGTCGGCGGAATCATTTCCACGATTCGGCCCCCCGCCTTTCCTCAAGGGTACCCCATCCCCCCGGTCGATCCGGGGCGGGGCTGCCGTCCCTCCGCCTTGCTCGCTCCGTCCGCCGCTGCCCTGCCGGGCGGGGCTGCGCTGCGCTGGGAGGCTGTGCCTCCGGGCTGCGCCGCCGGGCCGCCCCCATCTAATAAAAGGGTAGGCCCTGCCTCCGTCCCTGCTGGCTGCCCGCTGGTAGTCCTGGCATTCTCTGCCGGGCCTCCGGCGGCTTGCCGGAGCTGCGCCGCTGCGGCCTCTCTGAGGCCCTCTGCGCCCTGCCTCCATTATACCATACAAGCCTTGTATTATCAGTATCTGAAGGCCATTCTATGCCCCTTCTGATGGCATTGCTAAACCTTAGCAAACGTTACTGTATAACAGTAGATCATCTGCTATCAGTTGAATAACAGAGGCTTTCCATGTACCGATCTGCCAGAAGCCTTATCCTGTAAAGGATAGAGCCATTCCGGGCCGCCGGAATAACAGTTGATTATCAGACGGAGGAACAGACGAGCTGCTGCCATCATCAGCTGAAGCTCTCCGCTCCGCTCGCTTCGCTCGCTCCGCCAGCCCCCGATCCGGCGGGCAGCCATTCCCCTGCTTTCTTCCGGGTGAAGCGGATGAAGCTGCCCTGCCGGTTGCTGCGATCCTGATCCGCTGCTCCTCCCGTCCCCAGCTTGTCGCCCTGCCCTCCGCTGCCCGCTCCGGGCGAGTTGCGGTTACCCTGTAGCAGAGGCAGGGAGAGGGCTTCGCCCGATCTGCTCCCCACCCGCCAGCTTGTCTGTCCGGCCCAGAATGCGCCCGGTCGGCCCCGTTGGCCCCTGTTCGGTATGTTTGGCTGTTGTTATGTCTGTCGGGGCCATCGGCTCCGTCCGGTCGCAAGGCGGCGGATGGCTGTGCGCCCGTAGGGCTGCGGCTGTTCCTGCGGCCGCATAGCCCCCGCCGCCGGGCCGGTTGTTGCTTGTCCTGCCCACCCACAGCCGAGCCTCCGCCTCTTGTCGCCTCTGCTGTTCCTCCGCCTGTTCCGCTGCTCCTTCCTCCGGGGCCTTGCCCCCGGAACCCCCGCCTGGGGGCGGCTCCCCCAGACCCCCCAGAATGGCGGCCGCCTGTCGCACCGCCGCTGTGCCTACGCTTGCGGCCCTCTGGCATCCCTGCCAAAGGGAAAGCGGGCCGCTTTGTTTGATCCTGTAGAAAGGATGCGGCCCGCCCGATCATTCCCCTTTGGCGGTCTGCGACCGAGGCCCGCTGCGCTTCCCCCGGATGCCGCCTCTCGCCCGCCGCAGAACGAGGGCGGCGGTCGAACCGATCCGGGCGGTGGGCGTTTTCGGGGAGATGATGAGAACCCGCCCCCCGCCCGGGCGGCCCCGGGGGTAAGACGGCATGGCGCAGGCTCTCTCCGGCGGCCTTGGCCCGGGGGCCGGTTCGGGCCGCCTCGCTATGCGGACCCCCACCGCAGCAGAGGCGGCTTTTCCGTCCCGGCCTCCCGGGCAGTACCGCAGCGGGTTTTCGTTTGCTGTCTGTTGTTGTGTCCGCAGCTTCTCGCCCGCCCCTCCCCCCGGCCTGTGGGGCCATAGCCCTGCCACAAACCGGCCCGGGTTCTGCTTGGCCTCGTTCCTCCGCCAAAGCCGCCCCCGTTCCGGTGTTGGGCGGGCTGTGTCCCCATTGGCCGCCGATATTCGCCCGCCAGAGCCGCTGGCGTTTCCGCCTCCGGGCAATTGTCCATCCTGCGGAGCCGGGAGCCGCTTAGAATCAGGCCCTGCGGCGGGTTTCGTTCCTGGCTCCCAGGACTCCGGTGCTGCGGCCCCGGTTGCGGGCTGTCCGCCGGAAGATGCCTCCGGCATCCGTCCGACCGGCCAGCTCGCTCAATAAAAAAAGAGGCAGATTCCTCCGCCTCCCATCCTCTAAAGGGTAAGGATCAGCCGCCAGCTCTTTCGTCTATGGCTTTCCGTATATACTCGTTCACGCTTTCGCCCGCCTGTTCCGCTGCGGCTTTCAGCTTTTCCTTATATCCGGCGGGCAGGGCCAAGTGTATGTGATCGTACCTTGTGTTCATGTTTTCATCATTCCAGCGTTTATTTGATGCTTTTTTCTTTTCGCTGATTGCCTTCTGTTTCTCGCCGATCTTTGGCATGTTATCGGCCCCCTTTCGGTTGATAATCATAGCATAAAAAGAAATTTTGTACAAGTGCAAATTTATGCTTGACATGGCACTTGTACAAGTGCTATACTGTTCTCGAAAGGAGGGGAGCCGGAGGGAGCCAAGAGCATGGCCCACAATGCGGGAAGCATAACGCAATTGCCTGATGCCTACGGGATGTTGAGCTATAGTGGCTGAAGCGACCCGCCCCCCGGAAACCCGATCCAGTAGAAAGAAGGAGGATTCAGCAATGTTCAATCTTAGGGAGATCATGCTGCGGGCTTGGAGGCTTTACCGGGAAAAGGAAGAGATCAGCTTCTCCGAAGCCCTGCACCGTTCCTGGCTTTCCGCCAAGGCGGAGCCGATCAATGCGGAACGGATCACGGAAGCCAAGGCTGCCGCCGGGATCGAGGAAGAGGCCCGGACATGGTCGGGCTGGCGGGAGCTGGGCCGGGAAGTTATCCACGGCAGCAAGGCCCTCTTCGGGGCCGCTCTCATCTGGGGAAGCAAGGGGGACGGGGCCGTCTATCACGCCCGGTTCTTCGGCCTCTCTCAGACGGTCGAGATCGGCGCACAGTAACAACCGGGATCGGGGCGGGTTCCTCCGCCCCTTCCCTTTGATGAATGAAAGGAGATTTACCCATGAACAAAACCACCTTGAACGTTTCCCCCGTCAATCCCTTTGCGGACATTGCCGACATGACCGGCGAGCTTGTCTTTGCCGTCAACCGGATGGAAGCTGTCGCCCAATGCTTCAGCGAGGATTATGTCGATGTGCAGCCGGACGAGCTGCTGGCGGAGATCAAGGCCCGCTGTGATCACTATACCGCCCTGTATAACGCCCTGTACTATATGCTGGTCGATGTCAGCAGACAGGCAAAGGCCCTTGATGGTTCCGTGTCGGCCCTCTTCCGGCAGTACCACAAAGGCGCATAATTAGTCCTGGCTTCCCTGCCCCCGGCTCCGGCCGGGGGTTTTCTTTGCACAAAAAAAGGCCCGACAGACCGTATGGGGCAAGATGCCCTTGATACGGATTTAGCATCGGAGACCTTTCCGACGGTCGCCTCCGGCTCCAATTGCCATCGACTCCGCCGCCGGAATCAGTATAATCGGCTGCCGGTTCTTCTGTCAATAAAAACCCGGCGGATAGTCCGATACTCTTTATCAGCATCAGAGTCCGCCGGGCCGGTCATGGACGTTTAGCCAGCTGCGTGACCGCTGGCTGTGATTACATTATACCGCCTATACGCCATATATCGAGCATTTTGGCCGTTTTAAGGCAGGGAAAGCCTCCGCCCCTATCTGGCGGCCCTCCGCCCGTTCCCGGGCCTGTTTGGCCCCTTCAGAGCTGAAAGATGGCTATCCTTTACAGGATCAGATTCCGGCCCGAAATATCGTCAGTTATCATGATGGAAAACGCCTCCTTCATCTCCCCCGTTTATCCCCTGTTTTGACGATAGGTTGAATATGCCTTTGCGCCTTGATAATACTTGCTTTTCGTGTTGATTTACGTTTTATATCATGTATGACAGTTGACTTTTTCTTTGTTAGCCGTTATACTGTTCCCAGAGGGCCGGATCACAGGCCCCGCAAAGGAGATTGCAATGTATTACGGATATATCAGAGTTTCCACAGAAACACAGGCCGAGAAGGGCGGCGGGCTGGATGTGCAGCGCACAGCCATCGAGCAGTACGCCCGGGACAATGGGCTGGAGCTGGGCCGCCTGTTCTGCGATGCCGGGGTATCCGGTACGCAGGAAAGCCGCCCGGAGCTGGACGAGCTGCTGCTCGAAACGATCCGGGAGGGAGATACGATCATCGTCCATAATACCTCCCGCCTCTGGAGATCGATATTCGCCCAGGCGACCGTTATGAAGGCCGTCATCCAAGCCAAGGCGAATATCGTCAGCATTGACGAGCCGAGCTTCGATATTTACCGGTTCCAGAAAGACCCGGAGAATTTCATGATCACCGGCATGATGGGTATGCTCGATCAATGGGAACGCATGACCATTGCCCGGAAGCTGGCCCGGGGCAGGACATCCAAGGCCAATAAAGGCGACAAGCCCGCCGGGGTTTGCCCCTATGGCTACCAGTACACCGCAGACAAGAAGCACATCGAGCCGAACCCGGCCGAGGCCCAGATCATCCGGCGGATTTTCTCCGAGGCACAGAAGGGACTCAGCCTCGACAAGATTGCCGCCCTGCTGAATGGCGAGGGCCTCCGCACCCGGCGCAATTGTGAATGGACAAAAGGCTCCCTGCATATTATTCTGAGGAACGAGTTTTATACCGGCGTTATGGCCCATCAGGGGAAATCCATCCCCGGGAATCACGAGCCGCTGATCAGCAAGGTTCAATTCGGGAAAGTACAGGCGCAGCTCAAGCGGAAACACCGTTGACCCTATAGAGATAAGGAGTATTTCAGCATGGAAGATATCAACAAAATCAGCCCGGAAACTCTGCTCAAATTAGACGAATCATTTAATATTGCCTCGCTGCTTGGCAAGGCTATACTTGCAGCGCAATCGGAAACAGAAGCCAGCTATGCATCAACAACCGAAGCGCAACAGGACAAGGCGCAAGTGGACACAGTGCGGGGGTTTGAATTTCAAGCCGATGAAGATGAAAAAGAAATTGCAGGGCAAATGCGCCAGCTAAAGGCCTTTTTCTCTCCTAAAATCATCGAAATATTAAGACCATCCGCCCTCTATGATATGTTCATGTTGAGTGCAGAGCGGTTTGGATTCGATCCATCCAAACAGATAGATGATTACGATTCTTCTTGTCGATTCAAAGCCGCCATTGCTTGGATCATTGCCCGGAGAGTATTTTCCGTTCGCCATCCAGAGGAAGCAATTAGGCTTATAAATTTGCCCGATTCTATTAAAGACACGAAGCCGATAACATTTAGCCCATTCGATGAAACAGACCGTGCTTTTGTTGTCGAAATTTGCAACTCTGTCCATGTTGAGGATCTTGTTAAAGTTACAAAACAATCTGATTACGATAAAGTGCTATCACAAATATCGGCATCCGGTAAAATCATGATTCCCGCCTCCAAAGCCTTTAGAAAACAGCGAGAGATTGCATTGTCTGGCGTAGAAAGAGATTTGAATGTCGGGAGAGGCGCAATTATTAAAGCCTCAATAACGGGCAAGGATGGAAAACCCCTGGGCTTATCCATGTTCGAGATGGATATAGAAGCCACTATAGGCCAGCTTTTCCAAGAAAACGGATTCAAAACCCTTTGTTTGTCCCCGGCTCAAATCTACAGGAAATATGCAGAGCTTCCATCTGATGCCACGGTATCCCCGGCGGAAATCAGGGAAACGATTGAGGCAATGGACAAACTGATAATTACCCCCGCCACTCTCGACTTTACGGAACAAATTGAAAGGCATACCAGACTAAAAAGAAGAGATGGCTTTGATTACGAGAACCCCAAGCGCAGGGGTACTCTGATAACCGGAGTGCATGACATGAACCCCGTAAGAACACATAACGGGTACAAGATTGAGGATTCTTTTACAATCCACGAAATGCCTATGTTTTACGCTTATTCTTATGCCATCGGCCAGATCTACACCGTCCCGTCAAACTATCTCACAGGCGACACGGCAACAGACCCAACTGCCAAGAAAATCAAAACAAAGAAAAAGTCAGATCAGCAGCGCAGAATCTCCAAAGAGGATGTTAGCCTCCGCCGTTATCTCCTTGAATACATCGAATATCAAAAGGGGGAATGGGAAAAGAGAGATAGAAAACTCCGCAGCAAGCATAAGCCTGTTCCGCCGTTCTTTGAATTTGACTTGCCTTTTGAGTCCATTGCAAGGGATATTTTCAAAGACAATACCGCCGCCCAGCAACGGGCGGAAGCTGCCCAGATAAGAGCAGAGGCAGCCAATAAAAATAAGCCTCAACCCAAAACGAAAGAAGGGGCCACAGAAAAACAGCTCCGATCATTGCGTGAGCAAACCTATGACTTTATGTGCATGCAGGTTAAATTGGGGAACATCAGCAAATGTGAATACTACAAATCAGGCCGATCCTTGAGAGGGGTAAAGATTAGGCTTTGAGATTCCGTTTTTTGATTCTGAATTTCTCACCCAAATTTTGCTCCTCTGAAATTGCCGTCTATGCCTTTACGGATAAGCCCCCACGGCCAATGGGGGGGATAGCCACAAGTGGGCAAGTTCACTCCCACAAGTGGGCAAGTTCACTCCCACAAGTGGGCAAGTTCACTCCCACAAGTGGGCAAGTTCGTTTTCGCCCTCAAGCCTTATCCTATAAGGATTAGAGGGCGTTTTTCGCGTCCCCCTTAAGTATTTATACGTCAGTATAAATACTATAGGCGCACCAGCGGCCCCCTTGCTCCGCTGGGCCGCCGGTGCTATTCTCGCCATGTGGCAAGCACGTTTTCGCTGAAAAAAAAGATTACCCCGGCGTGATAGGGAGATCACAACCGGGGCGGAGTATTCAGCGGGATCAGTATATCACAGAAGGAGTATCAAAAGCAATGGCGGACAATCTGCAAACCATCCGGGAGAATATAACGGAAGATCTGATTCCAGACAAAAAGCAGCGGGGAAAGTATCTCTGCCCGCTGTGCGGCTCCGGCTCCGGCGGCTCCGGTTCTGACGGGGCGTTTTCCATCGATAAGGACAGAGTCCACGGGAAGTGCTTTTCCTGCGGATTTTACGGGGACAGATTCGATCTTGAGGCAGCCAGGACAGGCCTGTCATTGCAGGAGGCAACCCGGGCTGTGCTGGCCCGCTGCGGCGTATCCGGTTTCGATCCGGCTCCGGCTCCGGCGCAAGCCTCCGCCCCTGCGGCCTCTCCGGCGGACAGATTCCCGGAGATTCTGCGCCGCTGCGCCGGGCAGCTGCCGGGATCAGAAGGGGAGGCTTACCTTTCATCCAGAGGGATTAAACCGGAAACCATGCGCCGGTTTATGCTTGGTTACGATCCGGGCAAGCGGGCCGTCACAATTCCCTATAACAAAGCCTGTAGTTATTACAGTACCCGGGCCATCGATCCGGCGGCCGCTGTGAAGCATTGGAAGCCGGCGGATGTACCCTCCGCCCTCTTCAATGCTGCGGCCCTCCGCCAGAGTGAGCCTGTGTTTGTAGTCGAGTCGCCGCTGTGCGCCATCTCTGTGGCGCAGGAGGGCGGCTCCGCTGTCGCCCTGTCCGGGGCCGCTAATTTCGGCATCTTCCTAAAGGAGCTTGAGGCCGTCAAGAACCCGCCCGTTCTGATTCTGTCCCTCGATAACGATCCTGAGAACGAACAAGGCCACAGGCCCGGGCTGGAGGCGGAGGAAAAGCTCTCCGAGCGGCTGACGGCAGCGGGATACGATCATATCCGGTTCAATGTGGCGGGTTGCTGGAAAGACCCGAACGAGGCCCTGCAAGAGGAACCGGCCGTTCTGCGGGCTCTCATCTCTAAAGGGTTAAAGCTGGCGGACGAGCATCTCCGGGAGAAGCAGGAACAGGAAGCCTCCGCCTATCTGTCAACCAGTACCGCCGGGAGCTTTGACGGGTTTATTGAGTATCTCCGGCGCAATGCGGATCGGAAGCCTGTGCCGACCGGCTTTGGTTCTCTGGATAAGATTCTGAACGGGGGCCTCGTTCCTGGGCTGTATATCATGGGAGCCGTTTCCTCTCTGGGCAAGACAGCTCTGATGGTTAATTTTGCTGACAACATAGCCGCTGCCGGTACGGATGTTCTGTACTTCTCTCTGGAGATGTCCAAGTATGAGCTGATGGCCCGCAGCATATCCCGGCTGACATTCAAGCTGGCAGGAGAGCGGAAGATCACCCCGGACGAGGCCCTGTCCACATTCGGCGTGTTGTTCGGAGCCAAGCAGCTCACCGGCCCGGGTTCTCTTCTACAGGATGCCATGACACAGTACCGGGAAACCATCGGCCAGCATATCTGGTATTCTGAGGGCGTAGGCTCCATCGGTGTTGACGATGTCCGGCGGGCCGTTGAGAACCATATAGCCAAGACAGGGCGCAAGCCGGTTGTGTTTATCGACTATCTCCAGATCATGGCGGCCCCAGACCCCCGGGCCACAGACAAGCACAATACCGATGTGATTGTAACCAGTTTAAAGCAGTTGAGTCGGGACGAGGATATCCCTGTGTTCTGCATTTCCTCCCTCAACCGGATGAATTACAATGAACCAGTAAACATGGCAGCCTTTAAAGAGTCTGGCGCAATTGAATATGGCTCTGATGTGCTGATCGGCCTTCAGCTTTACGGGATCGGCTATAAGGCAGGGGAGTCCAAGACGGCCCATGAGGCCCGGATTCGGGAGCTGGTCGAAAAGGCGGAGAAGGAAGATTGTATTTCGATTCAAGTGCGGGTTCTGAAGAATCGCAACGGCAAGCGGGGAAATTCCGGCGAGCTGAGATTTACAAAGCGGTTTAATACATTCTATGAAATGCCGGAGGATTTCATAGTAGTCTACTCTGACGAGAACCCCTTTACGGACGATGACGATGAGCCAAAGCGTTCAAAGTTGCCTGTGCTTTAATAAAACGGCCTATTTGCGGCCTTATGCCTCCGCCGTCCGGGTTTGCGCCTACAGGCCCAGAACGCAAAATAGGCCCCTTCTGAGGGCAAACAGAGGCATATTTGATTGACATCCTCCCGGCGGCTCTGGTATTCTGTGTTTGTGGGCCGCCTGTAAAGCTGTGCCGGAGAATTGGACTCCGGAGCGGGCGTACAGGTTCTTTGCCCATAACCGGCCCGGTTTGGTATGCGAGGCCAATTGTCTGGCGTAGCCGCTGCCTCTGGGCCTCCGCCGGTCACTTGGCGTAACTCCTGATGTTTCCACTTCTGTGGTTCTCAGGGAGCCGGGGGCCGGTTTATGATAAAACCCTCCGGGCTTTCGTTCCCGGAGGGCGTTTCTTTATCCTTTAGAGGATGAACCAATCTTTCCTGTGAACCGCTCCCGCCATGTGAGCTTGCGGCCTGTGCCTGGCTTTTCATCCGGCCCGGGCAAGAGGGCTTTAATCTCACTCAAGTTGTTTTGTGCTTTATCAAGTGCTTGTTTAAAGTATTCCTTGTCCTCTTTGAGGTTGGCAGCTTGTTCCTCTAAACTTTTAACCCGTTCCGCTTTGGTTGCAAGCTCGGCCCGAAGCTCTGCTATCTGCTGTTCGAGGGCCTCAATCCTCTCATCTTTAGCCGGTTTAGTTTGCCGGTTTTTGGGATCAAAAAGCCTCTCAAGTATTGCTTGTCCTTCCCCTGTGATTTCGCCTGTACCCTTTTCAGTTACTGCCTCCATGCGGATTTTATTCTTTTTGAGCCGTTGATAAACCGCTTGAGTGCTGATACCTTCCTGTTTGGCAAACTCTTTAATTGTCATGCTGAACACTCCTTTCTGCTTAAAACCATACCATACAACCAAATCTAATTCAATAGGTTTTCTC
>Ga0265301_10006317_pt1 | contig 11369 bp, 6 predicted proteins | sample AusTroGonzalo_MG_2_FD_193488 | JGI IMG/M metagenome (GOLD analysis project Ga0265301, IMG submission 193488) | Bovine rumen microbial communities from tropical cattle in Woodstock, Queensland, Australia - Gonzalo_04 | ecosystem: Host-associated > Mammals > Digestive system > Stomach > Rumen ...
TGGCGGCGTCATCGGACTCGGAAAGGGCTCCATCGAGTCCTGCTCTAACCTTGCTGCTGGCACTGTCACCACTGAAGCCTGCACCGCAGGCACCTACCTCTGCCAAGGTGGTGTAATCGGACGTATCAGTAGGGAAAAGGATTCCTACTCAGGACTCACAAATGCCGGTACAGTGAATGTGGCGGCTGAGGGAGGCTCCACCGCCAGACTCATTGGCGGTGTTGTCGGTCGTTGCAACGAGGGCGCAGCCATCACCGAGTTTACCAACAGCGGTAACATCAATTATACCGCTGAAGCCACAAATGATACCTATATCGGCGGTGTAGTTGCCCATAATGTTCAGAATGATATCATCCTTGAGAATTGCAGCTCCACCGGCGGCACGCTGACCGTCTCCAACGCAAGCAACAGTGGCGCACTTTACGTGGGTGGTGTAGTCGGTTATTCCACAAAAGCCGTGACCTCCTGCTCCAACGCTATGACCATAGCCACAAGCGGCAGCATGACACAGGGTACCAACTCATACCTCTGCTATGGCGGTGTTATCGGCTACGTTTCAGGCGCTGTACTTGTCACAAGTTGCACCAACAGTGGCGCCATTAACTTTGGTCAAGCCCAATCTTCTGAGGGACAGCTCTACATTGGTGGTGTGGCTGGTGCCGTGACCGGCGCAGAAATTTACGGTGGCGGCAATTCCGGCACCATCACATTCAGCGGCCAGAACACCAAACGTCCTGCGTCCGTGGGTGGCATTGTGGGTCGTGTGTTCTCCAACACTACCGATAGCGGATACTCATTGAATAACAATGTGACCAACAGCGGTTCCATCATTTTCAATTCTTCCGTGAGCAGCTCCCAGTATATGTATGCGGGAGGTCTTGTGGGCCAGCATCTTGGCGGAAACATCTATGGTACCAACAACGCTCCTATAACCGTTACTGAGATCCACGACGCCATGATGGCGCTTGGCGGCATTGTCGGTTATCTTGCAGGCGGAAATGTATCAAACGGTACAAATACCGCCAACGGCGACATCGCTCTTAACGGCTTTGCCTCCGGATACCACTCCTACGTCGGAGGTATTGTTGGAATGTCATCCAGTGGCAGTTCCATTGCTGCAGGTGGCGGTACTATTACCGGTGCATCCAATGCCGGTGACGTTACCGTTGGCTCCGGTTGCACCATCCCCAGGAACAACTATATTGGCGGCGTTATCGGTTATGCAGGTAACGACGTAAGCAATGCCTCCAATACGGGTAATGTCGTGAACAACTATAGCCAGGGCTCCAGCTCTAACGCTACTTCTTATCACATGAACATTGCCGGTGTGGCGGCACACAGCGTTGCTGATTTAACGGATTGCTACAACACGGGTAATATCACCAACAACGGTTCCACTTACAAGAGTGAAATCAACGTGGCCGGTGTGGTGGGTATCAGCGAGGGTAGCCTCACCCGTTGTTCCAACGGTACCAACTCCCTTGCCGGAGGCACCATTACCAACACGGCTACTTCCGGTACCAACTCCAGACAGGACGGCCAGTTTGCCGGTGTCATCTCCAACAACAAGGGCAACACTACCGTAACCTCTTGTTTCAACAAGGGTAACGTTGTTAATTCCGGTGCATGCTCTTCCATCTCCATCGGCGGTGTCGTCGCGTGGACAACTGGTGGAACCACCACCTATACCGGATGCTACAATCTCGGTAACATTACCAATACAGGAACCGGTACGGATGGCACTGCTGGTGTCAGAATGGGCGGTGTAGTTGGTTCTGCAAGTGGCGCTAATACATTTACCGGCAACAGCACTACCTATAACTACAACAAGGCTGTCCTTTTGGAGAACTCTGCGAGTACCAAAGTGGCTGTCGGCGGTGTCTGTGGCTATACCTTCAGCGCGGCATCGGATTTTGCCTATGCCAAGAGCCTGTATCCCGATGGAGATGATGTTGATGATATTGTCATCGAGGGTAATGTCAGGAATAGAGTTTACGTAGGTGGCATCATTGGTATGAGCGCGGTAACGTCCTCATTTGACAATACCTACAATTCAAGTGATGTCAGGTTCTTAAATCTGGAAATTAATCAAAGCGGTCAGGTATTCGGTGGGGGTATCATCGGCGGTTGGACAGCCGCCGGCGAACAGACCATCAACGGATGTGAGAATACTGGATGGGTTTATACAGGAGCAGCTGCTGGCGATTTGAAAGCTGCCGACAGCGAGAATTTACCCAAGTATTGGTCCTGCTTCGGCGGTATCGCCGGAATGGGCGCAAGCAGCAGTAGCGAAGCGCTGAATGGTGGATGGAACACGATAACCGGAAAGACCTTTACTAATTGCTCCAGCTCCGGTACCCTCAGGATTTATGCTGCTCTCCGCTGCTGCATTGGTGGCGTTGTGGCCTATACGGAAAATGATCCTGTCGGATGTGTATGTACTGCAGAGAACATTCGTCCATATATGGCAGGAGGTATTGGCACAGTTAATGGTAACTATCATCGTAGTATTTGCGGTGGTGTAGTTGGTTTCTTCGATGGATCGTCTTTGACAAATCTAAAGTTCCAGGGAACTCTTAACTCCAACGCTTCATCTCCGTTTGCCTACGCCGGTGGTATTGTTGGCTATTTGTATACTTCGGCAGTCACGCTTACCAACTGCCGGGTTGGTGGCTCTGTTCGTGCAGCTGGCTCGGGCGCAGGCCGGTGCGCTGTCATGTGCCAGAACAGCTCGAATACGGTCAGCGTTACCTTCACGAACTGCAAAATCAAGAGTGGCCTTGTGTCCTATGCTTCTGGTTCGAAAGTGACAATCAAAGCCGATTCTGCCGTTACTGCTGCGGAGTGCATGGGCGGCGGCGCATCTAATTACACCATCGTCGGCGATGTGCTCCCTACCGTTGCAAGTTCTATCTAATTGACTCTTTTTACCCCAGGCGCCCTGACCGGCGCCCGGGGTGCTAAAATTCGTTCTTTGACATACTGCTTACCGCAAAAAATAAGTAATCGATAGTTGCTCTTTGGTTATATTTGCAAAGATCGGTCAACTAATGGACCACCAATTATTTTTTCTAATTTAGCTTTCAGCGGTAAGCAGTACGTCCAAAGCGTACTGTTTTTTTTGATTTTTTGTATAATTGTATATGATTACGAAGAACATCTACAAAGAGCCTGAGTGCATTGTCACGATGATGCAGGCAACGGAAGTTTTGTGCGAAAGTACGAATCTGAATCCGTGGGAAGAAGAGACCGGTACAATTATTTGGTTGGACGCTTAAAAGCATTGCCGTATGAAAAAGATTACATTTATTTCTGCTGCAGTACTTTGCGTCGTCGCAGCCTTTTCCTGTACCACAGAAGTCTTTGTGCAGGATTCAATCCGCCGCACTACCATAGAAGCCAACATTGCCTCCACCAAAACCGCTTTTGGTGAAAAGGACGGCACTGCCTGGCCCAACTATTGGAAAGCCGGAGACCAGATAAGCGTCAATGGTGTCACTTCCAATGCCGTCGATTCAGAAAGCGACGGCAAGGCATCGACAACTTTTACTTTCGAGAGTGAGCTTGCCACGCCGTATTATGCCGCGTATCCTGCCGCAGCCGTCTCCGGCTACGAAAACGGCTGCGCGACCGTCACCATGCCCGCAGCCCAGAGCTACGTAGAAGGTTCTTACGACCCGGCAGCACTCTTTATGGGCGGTGTGAGCAAGGAAGCAGGCTCGGTAACGCTTGCCCCTTGCGTGGGCGTTATCCGCCTGAGCATGAGCGGCGAAGCCTCCATCAGCCGCATCAAGTTCACCGGAGCCGAAGAAACCGCCCTTAGCGGAACCTTCACCACAAATTTCTCCTCCATCTCTCCGGCAGATGTTTCAAATGTGGTGGAACTGGTGGCCGAGACTCCTGTCGCCCTGCCTGCAGATTTCTTTATCTGCGTGCCTGCAGGGCTTAGCGGAGCACTCAAGATAGAGGCCTTCGACAACGCTGGCGGCTCCATGAGCAAGACGGCAAGTATCACGTCACCCCTCGTGCCGGGAAAGGTTTTCCCGACCCCTGACCTGCCTTACGTTGCATCCGGCAACGTCACGATTACCGCAGAGGGCATTACCAGTTCTACGGCCATAATCTGCTGGGATAACGCTCCGGCCGCCGCATATACCGTAGGCGTGTACTCGGATTCCGGCTGCACATCTCTGCTCAACAGCTATGCGGTCCCTGCAGGCGACGCTTGCTGGGGCGGCAATTCTCCCCGTTTCTGCATTAGCGGTCTTGCTGCAGGCGAAACCTATTATGTGAAGGTGACCAACGTCACGTTCAGCACGGACAGCAACATCCTGCCCGTCACTATGGCAGCATTCAAGAATGTGGAGGTTTCCAGCACACCGGCAGAAGTGGATGACGTGATTCTCGCAGAAGACTTCGGCGAGCTCCGCTGGGACAGCGAACTGATTACCGGTGGCGTGGGATATTTCGCCACTTCCCAGAATTCATTTGCGAATGCAGAGGTTGATCAATTCTTGCCTATCGATACAAATAGCGAGAAATTGCTCTCCAGCCAGGGTGACGCTCTGGCGTCCAGCCGTCTGGCGCACTGGGCACAGGGTGCCAAAGCCAACCTGTATATCCACCCTGGATATATCAAACTCTCTGCCAGTAAGGCTATTACCCACCTCGTCACTCCGGCTCTCGACAACATTCCTGATGGTAAGTTGGCAACGCTGGAGGTAGAAGTAACGGCATGTCCCTACTTTAGCGAGAGCGGCAATGCCTATGACACTTTTGACGCTGTCGTAGCCGTTCAGCCTGCCGGTTCCTACAACGAACTGACTGACGAAACGAAGACGAACACGCTCAATCTTACCACCAACATTCAGCCTGTCACTCTGGCTGCCGAAACGGCATGGAAGAGCTACAAAGTTACCCTCAACGGCGTTGGCAAAGGCGCTCGCCTGGCCTTCGGCGCCGCTTCTTCCAGCGCTAAAGGTCGCATGAACGTCAGCGACATCAAGGTTACCGTCAAGGCCCTTGAGGAGCTCAGCCTTAAAGCTTCAGTGAAGAGCGTGTCTTCCAGCACCGCCGCGTTCACCTGGACCTATGGCGTTTCCGCCGATGAAGACATTGCAAAGCCTTACACAATAGCCCTGTACAGCGATGAGAACTGCGAAGATCTTGTAGTATCCTTCGACTTTGCTGCAGAAAGCGCTTGCTGGAACGGCAAAACTCCTTGCTTCGTATTCGGCGGCCTGAAGCCCGATACCGATTATTGGTTTGTTGCAACTGATACGGAATCCGCCAGGTCGTCCAAGCCGGTAAGCGTCACCACAGAGGCTTTCACCGTGGTGGTGCCATCCGACGTGACGGATCCTCAGGTTGGCGATATCCTGTTGGCAGAAGACTTCAGCGAGATTGGTGCCGGACCGGATGAGATTGCCAAATCTGCCGGCTTTGTTCCTTCAAGTAAAGTGCTCCCTGTTGTTCCTTCAGGTGATAATCCCGTTGGTTCGTATGTAATTGATTTGGTTGGTTACGATCCTTACGGTGACCGTATTATCGGTGCCGGTTGGGATCTTGGCGGCAGCCGCCTTTCCAACGACTGGGGTTTCTTTGGTGGAAGTTCCTGTTACTATGGAGCCGGCTATCTGCGTTTATCTACTTCTTCTGGCCGCACCCACATTGTGACGCCTGCTCTTTCTGGAATTCCTGCCGGCAAGATTGCAACCGTCGAGGTTACAGTGACGGCAGCCAAGTACGAGTCCAGCACAAATGACATTGCAGTATTTGCAGAGAAAGGCCTCACAATGGATCCCCAGACGGATGCCGGCAATTCATCTTATAGAAAATACACAGGCGCTTCCCTTTCTGACGGCCATGCTCTTGGCATTACCGCTGTCAAATCATGGGAAACGAAGTCGGTTACGATTAGCAAAGTGGAGTCCGACCACCAGCTCCTTATCGGATCACTGGTGGATGCAAAGAACCGCTGCTATATCAGCGATGTTGTTGTTTCCTTAGTTAGTTTGAAAGACAAAGGTGCCATTGATGCTGTCGTGGAAATCAATGATTTCGCATCCTTCAAGGAATTCCTTACCGCTTGTGGCCCCGGGAAGACAATCCAGGGCAATGTCAACGCCGACATTGAGCTTACATCCGAGCAGGCAGAAGAGATTGATGCCCTTTATCCTGTTGTCGAGTTTGATGGAATAGTCAATGGTAACAATCACACTATCTCTGGTCTGATTAAGCCTCTGTTTGCAAAACTCGAGGGTACTGTCAGCAATCTCACCCTGAATTCCACGCTGAATATTGCCGAGGCGATGAATAACGTGGGTATTTTCGCACAGTCTGCATCCAATGCAGCTCTTACCGGTTGTATTTCTATGGGATCTGTAACATCCTCCGCATCTGAAGTCAGTGGCGATCTCGCCCTTGGCGGTATGGTCGGCAGCATTTCCGGCTGTACACTTACCGCATGCCAGAACCATGCTACTGTTACAAATAATTCTACTGCAAGCGGCATTGCTTGTGTAGGTGGCCTCATAGGCGTTGCCGATGGTGCCAATACGCTGACAGGAACTGCCGATGTGTATAATTATAATCAAGGCTTAATAATTGAGGATTCTGCAACACTGAATGTCGCCGTTGGCGGTGTCTGTGGGTATTCCGATGGTGCGCCTTCCAGTTTTGATTATTCCAAGAGCCTTGCTCCGGACAGTGAAACGGATTACGACGACATTGAGATCCGGAATAACACCAAGAACAAGGTTTATGTGGGCGGCATTATAGGCAAGAGTTCGACAACCTCATCCATGGACTATACCTATAACTCCAGTGATATTAAATTCACGAGTCTCAAAATTACTCAAAGCGGCCAGGTGTTCGGCGGTGGTATTATCGGCGGCTGGTCCGAATCCGGCGAACAGACCATAACCGGATGCGAAAATAAGGGATGGGTTTATACAAAAACATCCGCCGGCGATCTTGCAGTTGCCGATAGCGATAATAAACCTAAGTACTGGTCTTGCTTCGCCGGTATTGCCGGTATGGGTGCAGGCACCGGCGAAAATTTGGGCGGCGGATGGAACACCATCACTGGAAAGACCTTCACCAATTGCACCAATACCGGTACCATCAAGATTTATGCTGCGCTTCGCTGTTGCATCGCCGGTGTTGTGGCATATACAGAAAACAATCCTTCTGGTTGTGTCTGTACAGCTTCTGACATTCGTCCTTATCTGACAGGTGGTATTGCCCATACAGAAGAAGATGATAATTATCACCGTAATATCTGCGGTGGCGTGGTTGGTTTGTTCACGGGCAGCAAGGCTTCTAACCTGAAGTCTACCGCTAAAATCGTCTCCCAAAGCTCATCTCCGTTCGCTTATACCGGCGGTATCATTGGATATGTCCCTGCAGGCACTATCGAACTTGAAAACTGCAAGGTCAGCAATCACGTTCAAGCCACAGGCAACGGAGACGGCCGTTCCGCGCTTATGTGTCATGTCGCTCAAAATAATGTGACTGTCACGTTCACGAATTGCGCCGTCAAGAATGGTACTATCTCCTATTCGACTGGTAAAAAGGTTATAATTAGCAGTTCAAATCTTTCTGCGCTACATTGCGTAGGTCCAGGATCTAAGTACACCATTACTGACGACGTACTTCCCACCGTAGAAGATTCTATTGATTAATCAACTCTTTTTACCCCAGGCGCCCTTACCAGGCGCCCGGGGTACCAATTAGGTGGCCGGTCAGGCCGGCCATGACGCGAAACGTCATACCCGGCCCCGACCGGGTATCTCCACCAAGCGTTCTTTGACATACTGCTTACCGCAAAAAAATTTATCTTTCAATCCCCCGGATGAAAAGAATAGTTGTTATTTTCCCTTTCATCCCTAGAAAGAATCGTAAAAATTTTCTTTATTTTGGCTCTGTAGCGTTTAGAGTAGCCTTTTTATTCTTAGTATTGCATCAGGTAGTTGTTGCCAAATTTACTGCAGCTACTTGTAAAAAAGAAACAAAAATGCTACTTTTGCAATGAGGATTAACGAACTGAAACGATTGCTTAGAAGTTATGGTTGCTACGATCTGTCTCCGGGTAAGGAACATGATGTTTGGTTTTCTCCAATTACGAATTCTAAGATTAGAATTCCCAGGCATCAATCGAAGGAAGTTCCCCCCGGAACTTTAAGAAGCATCCTGAAACAAGCAGGTATTAATCAGTATTGAAGCTATGAAAACAGTTAAGATTCTTGCTATTATGGAGAAAGGTCCCGATGGTCTGTACTCGGTTTATTCCGACGACCATTTCGGGAATAGTTATTTCGGAGGATTTGGAGATTCGGTCTCCAAGGCTAAAGCGGATTTCGTTGTCAGCATCCGGGAGGCTATATCAGAACAGACTCAAGCTGGGTATTCGGTACCGAAGATTGAAGATGTTGTTGTTACCTATAAGTACGATTTGCCGTCCTTCTTTAATTGCTTCGATTTCATCAACGTAAGTAAATTTGCCGAATTCGCAGGAGTGAATGAAAGTAAAATGAGGGCGTACAAAAGTGGTGTATCTTATCCTGGAGAAAAAACTACTGCCAGAATCCTTAAAGCCATTCAACACATCGGCAGCGAGTTTTTGTCAGTCTCTTTGTAACCCTCTGACCGGTTCCCGTCGTACTACATATTCGATTTGAATGTTAGCAAGTTAAGGGATTTGCGGTAAGCAGTACGTCCAAGGCGTATTGCTTTTTGATTTTTGTATGATGAAACGTGTGTCTTACATATTCCTCTTGCTGCAGGTGCTGGTTTGCGCCTGCGGGAAGGGTGTGGACACACCTGAGGAGAAGCAGGTGGATGGTCCCGTAACCCTTACGGTGGCGACCGTCAACGTGCTAAAACCTGAGGGCAGACGGGCGGAGATGTCTATGGACCAGCAAGTCGTTCGCCTTGCCCTCGGCCAGTCCATAGTGAAGACGGGTGCCGACATTATCGGCTTCAACGAGTTGGATCAGACTCACCAGATAAGCGGCGTTTATTCCTTGAGTTCGGCCTGCAAGTTCACCAACATGAGCTGGAGCATCGAGTGGCCCAATGACATACACGAATCCACTCCTCTCTCGTATTCCTACGCCAACGGGTTTGCTTACAACAGCAGCAAGCTCAGGCTGGAGGAATCCGGCTACGTGTGGCTCTCCAAGTACGATGACACGTGGTATGTAAAGCCGTCTGCGGCCTACCTTAACGCAGGCAGCCCTGAACGCACCTGTATCTGGGCCAGGATGACTCACAAGGCAAGCAAAAAAGAGTTCTGGCTGTTTGTGACGCACCTGCCCACAAGTTCTCAGGGTGGGGCTTACAATATGGCCAGGGTGTTGAACCGCTATGCCGAGCATAAGGCAGGAAGCGCTCCGGCCATACTCACGGGCGACATGAACAGCGCCCTAGGCTCGGCCCCCTACAGGGCTCTGATAAGCTATTGGAAAGACGGTAACATAGAGGCCGACTGGGGCACGCTGAGCGGCAGCTCCAAGAGTTATTATTACACCGTGGATGAGTTCTCAAGGAACCATCCGGAAAGAAGAATAGACCATATAATGACCAGGGGCTGCACCGCCTCCGACTATCACACCATAGTAGAAACCTACACCATCGACGGCGTGGAGTGGTGTCCCTCGGACCACCTGCCGCTGGTGGCGAAAATAGTGATTGAGTGATATGAGAAAGGTGCTTTACGCTGCGGCACTGGCCGCTCTGCTGTTCTCGTGCGCGCGAGAAATTGCACCCGATATCACCGTCGTGCCCGTGGAGACTGTCTTGCTCAGGGCCGAACTTCCTAATTCCAAGACAGCCTTCGGTCCAAAGGACGGCGATACTTACCCCAATTACTGGTCTGAGGGTGACGTGGTCCGTGTAAACGGAGTCCAGTCTGCCCCTATGGCCGCCAAATATGCCGGCACTTCGTCGGCCGTCCTCGAGATCTCCGGTGTCAAGGCGCCTTTCAAAGCAGTTTACCCGGCATCTGCCGTGAGCGGCAAGAGCGCCGTAATTATTCCCGGCGAACAAACATGGCAGCAAGGCACTTACGACCCGGAGGCCCTCGTAATGCTGGGAGCTTCCAAGACGGACAATATAGCTTTCACCCCCGCTACAGCACTTTTCAAGATAACCCCCAGGGCGGCCTCCGGTGTAAAGATACGCTCTGTAAAGCTTGAGGCTCTCGGTTCCGATATAAGCCTCGGCGGCGAGTTCAGCACGGATTTCGCAAGCATTACTCCCGGAGAATCAACAACAAACGCAGTCACCATGACAGCCCCCGGGGGCGCTCCCGCCGGCGAGCCGTTCATCCTGGCAATCGCCCCTGCCGACATGACCAAGGACGGCTTCCGTATAGTGATTACCGACACACGGGGCGGCACAATTACGCGTACGGCAAAGCCCTCCAAGCCCTACGTTGCTGGCAAGATGTATAGCGCCGAGTCGGATTTCATACCAGTATCGGCAATCTTTGGGAAAGCCACTTCATGCACCCTTTCTTTCACCTGGACGGAAGGCAATTCGGCAGCTGACGATGTTTCAAAACCTTGGACTATAGCCCTTTACAGGGATGAGGCCTGCACAGACCTGGTGGTCTCCCACGATATCCCTGCCGGTCACAGCTGCTGGAGCGACAAGCAGCCCCGCTTTGTCTTCGGCGGCCTGGATGCCGGTACAGATTACTGGTTCACGGCTACCGATATCTCTTCCGGCGGTAAAAAGCAGTCCAATGTGGTCAAGGGTACCACTCTTCCTTTTATCAGGGTAGATGCCTCCACGGTCTCCGATGCCGATGTGGGCGACATCATTCTTGCCGAGGACTTCTCAGAGGTCCATTACGGTCCGGACGAATTCGACGGAGCCGCCGGATTCATGCCAAGCCCACATACGCTGGAGCCTATAACAGGGGAGAATCCGGAGGGGTCGTACGAGAAATACAATTCTACAGGCACTCGTCTGTGGGGCAACAACTTCACCATCACCGAAGGCACACGCCTTTTGCACGGCTGGGGTTTCTACGGAAACAGCGCCGTGTATTCAAGGACCGGCTATCTCCGCTGTTCCACCACTGCAAAAAATGCCCGCACGCATATTGTTACACCCAAACTCGCCGGCATTCCGGAAGGTTGCACGGCAACCATAGAAGTGACGGTGACGTCGCGCCTGTACGAGAGCAATGGCGACGTGGCGGTATTCGTGAGCTCCGACCTCACAATGAACAAGACCACTGATATTTCAAGCGCCAGCTTCTGCAAATACACCGGCGGTTCGCTTACCGGCGGACATGCGCTCAAACTGCCCGGCAGCGGCCAGTGGTACACGAGAAGCGTGGTATAGACGGAGTGAAG
>Ga0265301_10006321_pt1 | contig 11368 bp, 8 predicted proteins | sample AusTroGonzalo_MG_2_FD_193488 | JGI IMG/M metagenome (GOLD analysis project Ga0265301, IMG submission 193488) | Bovine rumen microbial communities from tropical cattle in Woodstock, Queensland, Australia - Gonzalo_04 | ecosystem: Host-associated > Mammals > Digestive system > Stomach > Rumen ...
CACTGCGACGCGAGGTGGAGATAGACTGCGTCGCGGAACGAGTGGGGAACGGGGAATGGGGAACGTATCCCCCGAGCGAAGCGAGCCGCGCAAGCGGTCGCTAGAGGGGTGGGAACAGGATCAGAAGTACGGGAGTTTCGCCAAGCAGCTTCTACAAGCCTATCTCCGAACGAGAAGTTGATGTGGATTCCGCAGTACGCCATGAGCGCCTTGCCGTACTTGTCCGCGAGATAGTCGCGGTACGTCGACTTCCCGGCGAGCGGTCCGTCGAACTTCGCTGGGACGATCTCGTCCTCCTCGAGACCCGCGGGCGGATTCGAATTCGTCCACAGCCGCTCGCCCCGCGGCAGAATTGCCGCGCGGATAACAGCGTCGATCTCCTTCAGCTCCGCGACTGCGGCTTCGGCAGTCGGATGGACTTCCGTGTTGATTTCCGTCTGGTTTTCGCAGAAGTCGCGGACGATGCGCGGATGGTCGGGCGGAAACGGGTGCGGCGTCTGCGCCATGCGCCCCGCCTCCGTCACTCGCAGCGACTCTCGCTCCAGTCCGAAGTTCCCCTCGAACGCATAAGGCCGCAATTCTGGAAGTCGTATGTCAAACATATTGAAAGCGCCACCATTATACCGAATCCCGCGTCCGCAAAGGTAATCGGAATTCAGCACATCTTGCCATAGCCACTGGCTATGGCCAAACCGGTTTTTGGGTGCAACGAACTATTTATGCAAAGGCAATGTGATGTAGGCGCTGGCGCGCGACCACGAACCCCAGGCTGTCGCGGCAATCGCTTCGCGATTGTGATGCCGCCGTGTTGCGCCAGGGCTTGAGCCGCTTTGCGGCTCGCCCGCGCATCGCGGCGGCATCGACCCTTCGGGTCTGCCGCTCCACCCGGGACACGAAAAACGCCTTCGCGTTTCACGAAAGCTCACAAACGTTCAAAACATTCACCATAGTCCCCAGTTCGTGAAAATTCGTGTGCTGCGAAGGCGGCTTTCGTGTCCTGCGGACGGCCCACCCCGAAAGGGGCGGCGGTGGCGGCGCGACTGGCGAGGCGACGCCTCGAGCCAGGCCGCGCCAATGCCGCCGTACGTTGCCGCAAGGCAACGCGCCGTTCGCAGGCGTTCGTGGTCGCGCGTTAGCGCAAATCGGATCTGCTGGCACATATGAAGCAGTATATGTGGAATTGCGCCAATACTGGCAATCCGCGTTCTTGTGCATAAAAGTCTCGGTGCGCCCCCGGTTTTTCGTCCGCCGCACAAATCTTCAGAATTTTGATATAATAATGTCATCTTCTCAATGGGGATAAAACCATGTATGTGCTGAATGACAGGATTGAGATCAATCCCGAGGTCTGCCACGGCAAGCCCGTTGTGCGCGGAACCCGCGTCTCGGTCTCGCAGATTCTCGGAGCGCTCTCCGGCGGCGACTCTATCGAGGACGTGCTGGCGGACTATCCAAGCATCTCGTCCGAGGATCTCTCGGCGATATTCGCCTTCGCGACATCGTAAATGTGTATTCATGCTGCGCGATTTCTCCTATCGCGTGCATCTTAACCCGTAAACTGAAAATGAAAGGAATCTCGACAACTCAGTAACCGGACCATAGGCGGGCAACGCCCCGCCGAACAATCCTCCTTCGCCCTGACGGGCTACAGAGGACAAGTCAATTTGCGCTGCAAAGCGGTCGTCGAACGAAATGTAGGAAGTTTCAATGGAGACGGCACCTTGCAGAGGAAACGCATAACGCGTTCGCCTCTCTTTGTGTTTCTCCAAAGGCCATTCCTACAGCCTCGTTCGAGACACGAAGAGAGGCTTTCTTTTCGTGTCGGATTGCTAAGTGGCGTGCAAAGCTACAACATCCCACTTGGCAATCCGTGCCACAAGTGGAGTGATTTATGAATGGCACGGCAAAGGCAAAAGGAGTGATGCAATGGGCAAACATTACTGGATGCATCGTGTCAGTCACGAGGGTGGCTTGAAAATCCTTGCTGAAGAAAAGCGGATAACAGTCGGTTTTTCGGACGTTGCAGCATCGTCCGATGCTTGCAACGCCATTGAACAAAAGAATTATAATGCCTTTTGTTCGGCATATACTGCCATATATAAAGGAGCTATTGAACGTTGCAAAAATTGTCTTTGGCGATTTGTCGTAGAGATGAATATCGGCGATATCGTTGTCGTGCCCAAGCCCTACGGATTTTCCATTTGCAAGGTAACAGGCGATGCCGTTGTATGCCAACGCCCAGGGCTTGATCTTGGATGGGAGAGGGAGATTGACATCCTTGCTGACTGCTCGCCTCGTGAGGACTATGCTCAATCCGGATTGTTGAGTCGGATGAAATGTCAGCAGACCAACCTTTGCATTGATGACATCGCGTCAGAAGTCGATGAGGCGCTTGACAGAAAAATTAAGAACACGCCATTTGACATCATCGGCGATGTTGGCAAGGCATTGCGCGAGGAACTGGAAAGGTATTGCTCGCCAGATAACTTTGAACACAAGGTATCCTCTTATTTCAAGGCATTGGGTGCGCAGGCGACGGTTCTTTCCAAGAACTATTCTGACAAGCAAGGCGACTGCGACGTAGAGGCCATTTTCCCCGCATTGCGACTGACCGTGTCCGTACAATGCAAGAAACATTTCGGCACGACCGATGACTGGGCGGTTCGGCAGATTAGCGACTATGCCGACAAGCGAGTCCAGATGCAAGAAGACGACAATTGGACTCGCGCCTTTTGGGTTGTGACCCTGGCAGACGGTTTTACCGTTGCAGCGCAGGCGCTCGCGAAGGAGAAAAAGGTGACACTTATCAACGGCGAAGAGTTTTGCCGTATGATGCTTGCTGTGGGCATTCAGTAATTACAGAAGTTCCCGACGGAGAATTAAAATGAAATTATTTATGTCTACCAGGTTGCCGTTAAATATGATTGTCTTCGTAGGAGGAGTGTTGCTTCTTTGCGAAGCCAATGCAGAAGGTCCCAGAGGTAGCGATGCAATTGATGGTCTCGTATGGAAATTCACTTATAATTCAAGTGTAAATGCCACTGGAGTTTCATTAGGTTGGCCATATGAATACAGTGCCAAACCACAGTTGGACACGGCAATTCCAATAACCACCAGAGGTGATGTCATCATACCGGCATTGCTTAATGGTCTCCCAGTTGTGAACATTCATAGCATTGCGTTTTCTGGATGTAACGAAGTGACAAGCATAGTTATACCAGACACCGTGACAAACATAGAGTATGGCGCATTTACTCTTGCCAATGGTAATCTATTGACAAATGTGACGTTTATGGGCGATATTCCGTATGGCATTACACATGCTGCCATTAATCCGGTAAATATGGATACATCCGTCAGATATCGTAAGAAGTTTGCCCAACATTACAATGCAGTTTTATCAGGATATAACTTTGCTGGCTATGTGTTGATTGATGATGACGAATGGCTGAATATTCTCGGGCAGAGTTTTACAAAGGATGGCGTTACCGATTGGTTTGGCGACTATGATGTTTCACATGACGGCGAAGGGGCGATGCGAAGCGGGGCGATAGGGAATGAACAGTCATCGTGGATTGAAACGAAGGTCAATGGGCCTGTGCGGCTTTCTTTTTGGTGGAAAGCGTCAAGCGAAGGATATGCAGGCGAAGTGATTGACTATGCCTATCTATCCGTTGACGGCGAACCCAAAGGATCGCTGGACGAATATCAGCTGACCGGCGTTGCCATCGGCGGGAAGACGGAATGGACAAAGGTCGTGTATGACATAATGGACGAAGGTGAGCATACAGTTCGTTGGACATACACGAAGGACGAGATAGACGAAAGCGATGTGGGTGATGATTGTGTTTGGTTGGACGAGGTATCGCTTGATCCCATGGTCGCGCTCTCCTTCGCGCTGGATGGTGGAGAAGGAGCTACACCAGAAACAATATTGGAATTTGCACAGGCAGAAGTTGCTTTGCCAACGACAACAGGATTCTGCAAGCCGAAACATACTTTCATTGGGTGGAATGACGGCGCAGATACATACGCAGGTGGAGCAAAGTATGTCGCGCCAAGTTCCAACGTTATGTTCACGGCCGTGTGGCGGGCAAACACGCTGTCGGCACCTGTCATTATAAGCGAAGATGTAATGGATGGCGGTGTTCTCAATGGCGCTTCCGCCACCATTTCCATCACGGCAGAAAAGGGAACAGAGATTCACTACACGCTAGATGGAAGCGAACCGACTGCGACGAGCGCATTGTATTATGGTCCGTTTGTCGTTGACGGGCTTTCAGCTGCTGTCCGAGCAATAGCCATCAGGAACGATTACTTCGACAGCGACGTGACGGCGTTCTCGTTTAGCCGTCAGCCTGTTGGCCTTGCGGATTGCATCAATGCAACAGGGCGTGCTGTCACGACGAATGGAGTTGCAGGCTGGACATGCGTTTTCGGAGATGCCGCATATGACGGTGTAGCGGCGTTGCGAAGCGGTGTAATCGGCGACAGCGAATCCTCGGTTGTCGAGATGACCGTGTTAGGCGCGGGTGAGATTAGTTTCTGGTGGAAGGCGTCGAGCGAAATCAGCTGCAACAGGAAATACGACTATGTTTCGTTCCTCATTGACGACGAGGAAGCAAGTTGGCTTGGCGGCGAGAAAGATTGGACTAACGAGACGTTTTCCGTTGTTGGCGATGGGCTTCATTCGCTGAAATGGGTCTATCAGAAGAACGACAACGGGTTGACACAGGGTGATGACTGTGCGTGGATAGACGAGGTAACATGGACCTCGACAGATCCACTTCCGGATGTCACTGGAGATGCGGAAGTCGGCGCGGTCTTGACTGGCGCTGGCGATGAAGTGCGGCTAAAAGCCAAGCTGGATGCCGCCCTGGCATATCGTCAGTTCCGCAATTGGGTTGACGCCAAGGGGATTACGCATCAAGCGGCGAAGGATTCGCCAAATGCCTGGCTGTCGTATGCACTTGATGCGCCAGGGCTTATGGCGAAGGCGACACCGATTGTGAGCGAAGATGTGTCGATTGACGCTATCACGCCGTCTGATGATGTATCGGGTGCGTTTGATCTCCTTGTCGGTGTTGCCGATGTGGAAATCGGCGCGGCGGCAAATCTTGCAGAAGTGTTTGGAGTCGAGGGCGCGACGGAACTGGACGAGGCGGCGTTTTCGTCCGATGGCTTGTCCGTGACGCTTCAGCGCACGACTGACGGCAAGGCAAAGGCGACGGTCGTGCCCGACGGCGCGCCACAGACATTCTTCCTGCGCGTGAAGGTGAAGTAACGCTCAAGCCAACCACCGCATTTATTAAATGCGGTGGTTGGCTTGTACCCCCATTGACAGATATACACCCTTAGGTGTATAATGTTCTTGAAATTTTAGGGAGGTACAGTTGTGGTTCTCTATCATGGCTCGCAGAATCTGATCAAGAAACCGTATTACGGAGGCGGACGTGCCGCCAACGACTACGGACGTGGGTTCTATTGCACCGAGTCGGAGTCACTTGCATGTGAATGGGCCGTGTCGGAGAAGCACGACGGCTATGCGAATTGCTACGAGTTCCGCGATGACGGACTGTCGGTGCTCGACCTCAACGGGCCTGGCTATACAATCCTCCACTGGCTGGCGGTTCTCCTGCGGCATCGTACGTTCGACGCCCGGTATGGGGTTGCCACGTTGGCAAAGCAATATCTCCTTGAGAATTTCTCCGTCGATGTCGAAGCATACGACGTAGTTCGCGGATACAGGGCCGACGACAGCTACTTCTCCTTCGCGCAGGACTTCATCTCTGGCGCAATCTCATATCCGCAGCTGACGACCGCCATGCGCCTCGGCAAGCTGGGCGAGCAGATTGTAATTAAAAGCAAACGGGCGTTCGGAAGACTGAAGTTCTTGTCCGCCAAGTCCGCCGTTCGCGAGGAATGGCTGGACATGAAAGAGGGACGCGACGCAACAGCGAGGCACGACTACTTCGACATGAGGAAGACACCCTTTAGACTGGAGGATATCTCCATTCAGCAGATCATGCAGGAAAGGATCGTGCCCGGTGATCCACGCCTATGACGAGACGTATCTTGTCCATTCATCCCGCGTGTTGGGATGGATGCTCGATTCCGCGGTCAACCTGTTCGGGATGAGGGCCGAGGCGTTTTGGCGTATTTTCATTTCCACCGGCTATGCCGACCGCTTCGGCAAGGGGGAGTCGCGGCTCCTCGCCGGCATGACGGGCTACGAACTTGCGCGCGAAGTCCTCGACGCGGCGCAGGCGAAATACCGCGACGCCAAGCCAGCGGAAGTCACCGACCTCTCACCGGAATACTGGGCGGGATGGGCGCTTGCTCACTACCAGTGGCAGACCGCGCTTTCATTCGCGGAGATAGATTCATTTGCGCCGATAGCGGAAGTTGTCGCCTGCTATTCTCCGTATCACGAAATGGACGTCTCGCGGTTCTGCGAGCATCTTGACGATCTCTATCGCGCCGCACACCCGGAATCGAGACTCAAGGAGGCGCGCGAACGGCGCGGCATGACGCAAGAAGCGCTTTCAGCGGCATCGGGCGTCCCGCTTCGCATGATCCAGCATTACGAACAGCGCAGCAAAAAACTCGCCAAGGCCGCCTTCGAAACGGTCTTTCGCCTGGCGCAGGCGCTGCACGTCCCCCCGCAAAGCATCGTCGAGCCCTGATTTCCGCTACAGCGCGGCATAGTCTTCGGCGATGCGCTCGATCGGTTCGCCTCGTTCGAGGCGCTAGAAAGAATCACGCGTGCCTCCCGCGCTCCAGATGGCGACGACCGTCTTCCCTCCATCAACCGCCGAACAAGCATAGAAGCGCGGGGCCTTGGGAAAGGCCCCGCGCTTCACTTGGACTGTTTCTTGTATCGGTTTTTCAACATGCAGATCATGTAGAACGCCTGCACGTTTCTACACGCTCTGCACGGCCGACTACTCACTCGAAGAGCCAGGTCGAGAGGTAGCGCTCGCCCGTGTCGGGAAGGAGCGCGACAATCGTCTTGCCGGCGAACTCGGGGCGCTTCGAGAGCTCAAGGGCAGCCCAGAGCGACGCGCCGGACGAGATGCCGACGAGGAGCCCTTCCTGCGCCGCGGCAGCGCGCGCCGTCTTGCCCGCGTCGTCGGCGGAGGCCTTGATGACTTCCGTGAGAATCGACGTGTCGAGCACCTTCGGAACGAATCCCGCGCCAATGCCCTGGATCTTGTGGGGTCCGGGCTGTCCGCCGGAGAGGACGGGCGACGTGTCGGGTTCGACCGCGAAGAGCTTCACGTCGGGATTCTTCTCCTTGAGGAACTTGCCGGTTCCCGTGATCGTGCCGCCCGTGCCGACGCCTGCGACGAACGCGGCGACTTCGCCGTTCGTGTCCGCCCAGACCTCGGGGCCGGTGGTGCGGTAGTGGAAGTCGGGGTTCGCGGGGTTCTCGAACTGCTGCAGGATAACGGCGCCAGGCGTGGAGTCACGAAGCTCGTTCGCCTTGGCGATCGCGCCCTTCATGCCGGCCGCGCCGGGCGTGAGGACGATTTCCGCGCCATAGGCGGCCGCGAGCTTGCGGCGCTCGATCGACATCGTCTCGGGCATGGTGAGGATGAGGTGGTAGCCCTTCACCGCGCTGACGAGAGCGAGGCCGACGCCCGTGTTGCCGCTCGTGGGCTCGATGATCGTCGCGCCCGGCTTGAGGACGCCCGACTTCTCGGCCGCCTCCACCATCGAGAGGGCGATGCGGTCCTTGACGCTTCCGCCGGGATTGAAGTACTCGACCTTCGCGAGCACCCTGGCCCCGCCCTTGTTGAGCTTGTTGGAGATTTCGACGAGCGGCGTTCCGCCGACCTTCGCCAAAATGTTCTTTACTGTGTTGCTCATGGTGGTTTTCCTTTCGTTACATTATAGCATTTCTAGATTGCCTAGTTGGACAGTTGATTGTTTTAACGCAGAGGCGCAGAGGCGCTGAGTGCGCAGGGCTTTGTGCCTGAATGAGTTTGTAATTAGAACTGATACTGGACGCTGAAGACGAGCCCCGAGCCGACGCCGAGGTTCTTGGCGGAGCCGTGGCGGTAGAACTTGTCCTTGTCGCCCGTCTGGACATACGCCGCGACGAGCGTCAGGTGGTCGTTGACGAACCACGCGACGTGTCCGTCGTAGTAGTCGTGGTTGCGGATTCCGTCCCCGACGCGCGCACCCTGCTTGTACTCGAGGCCGACCGCGACGTTGGACGCCGGCAGCACGTCGATGTTGCCGAAGGCGACAAGGTCGTAGTCGTTGTGTCCGACGACGCCGTTCACCACCTCGTCGGTGTAGAGAAGGCCCGCCGAGAGAAGGACCGGCCACGGAGTCTGGGTGATCAGCTTGGAGGCGACAACGTAGGCGTCGAATCCGTCGTTGTCGAGTCCGAGCGCGTCGACCGTCCGCGAGTCGGTGTACTTGTAGATGCCGCCGACGGCGATCGCCGGCACCCACGACGTGTCGAACGCGTTCTCGTCGAGAAGGCGCAGCTTCGCGCCGAGGTTGTACTTGTTGACCGAACTGTCGCCGTACTTGCGGGCGTTGACGAGCTCGTATCCGGCGGAGACCTCCAGCCTGTCGAAGAAGGTCAGCGCGGCGCCGGTGGCGAGCCAGTTGATGTCCGCGTCGTTGAGGTTGACGTACCACGCGCCGACCTGGGGCTTCGAGACGACTTTGTTGAGATCGTTCGACTCGCCTCCCTCCCACGGCTGGCCCGCCGTGTAGGCGAGGGGGTTGAAGGCGATGCCTCCCGCGCCCTGCAGGTTGTTGAGCGGTACGCCTCCGTAGGCGGTTCCTATTGCGGCGACCGCCGCGAAAGAGAGGGCGGCTGCGATGCGGATGGACTTGCTGTTCTTGATGGTGTTGTTGTTCATTGTGCGATTCCTTTCTTGGGTAGTTGGGTGGTTAGGTGGTTGGGTGGCCTAGTTGTCAGCTAGAGGCGGAGAAGCGACTGACTTCAGCGGGGGTATTGCCTTCATCCACCGCTTCGTCCGCCAAGTCGTTTCAGATTGCCTCCAGCGCGCGGTCGAGCTCCGAGACGATGTCGTCGACATGCTCGATGCCGATCGAGAGCCGGATCAGCTCGGGCAGGACCCCGCCTTTCCTGAGGTCCTCGTCGGAGAGCTGCGAGTGCGTCGTCGAGGCCGGATGGATGGCGAGGCTCTTCGCGTCTCCGACATTGGCGAGGAGCGAGAAGATCTCGCCGTTGAGCGCGTCCGCGAAACATCGGGCCTTCTCCGCGCCGCCCTTGACGCCGAAGACGACCATTCCGCCGGCGCCGTTCGGGAGATACTTCTTCGCGAGCTCCGGCTGCGTGAGCGAGGGATACTTGACCCACGCGACCTTCGGGTGCTTCTCGAGGTGCCTTGCGACCGCGAGCGCGTTTTCGCTGTGGCGCGCGATGCGGAGCGGCAGCGACTCGACGCCCTGGAGGAAGATCCACGCGGCGTCCGGCGCGAGCGTCGGGCCCTGGTTGCGGATTCCGACCGTGAGAAGGCGGATCGAGAACGCGATGCCTTTAAGCGGCTCGGGGAGGTCGTGGGCGAACCTGAGTCCGTGGTAGCCCGCGTCCGGCTCGTTGTAGAGCGCAAACTTGGGATCAGACCAGTCGAAGCCGCCTTTTTCGACGACGACACCGCCGATGCCGGTGCCGTGCCCGCCAATCCACTTCGAAAGAGAGTGGATCACGAAGTCCGCGCCGTGGTCCAGCGCCCTCAGGAGCGGCGGCGGCGTGAAGGTCGCGTCGACGACGAGCGGCAGATGGTGCCTGTGCGCGACCTCGGCATACTTCTCGATGTCCGCGATGTCAAGTGCGGGGTTGCCGACCGCCTCGATGAACACCAGGCGCGTCTTGTCGTTTATCGCCGCTTCGACGGCCGCGAAGTCGTTGACCGGTGTGAAGTTCACCTTGATGCCCGCGTTCGGCAGGATCGCGTCGAACTGGCTGAACGTGCCGCCATAGAGGTTGCTCGCAGCGACGACTTCGTCTCCAGCGCGGGCGATGTTCGTGATGGTGAAGAAGATCGCCGCCGTTCCGCTCGAAAGCGTCTGCGCCGCCGCGCCGCCCTCAAGCGCCGCGATGCGCTTGGCGAGGACGTCGTTCGTCGGGTTCATGAGGCGGGCGTAGATGTTGCCAAGCTCCCTGAGGCCGAAGAGGTCGGCGCCGTGCTTGGAGTCGCGGAAGTTGTAGGCGGTCGTCCTGTAGACCGGAACGGCCCTTGCGTTTGTGGCGGGGTCGCCGAAGGTCGGCTGTCCGGCGTGGACGGCCAGTGTCTCGATATGGAATTTTCTCTCGCTCATGTCGCGTTCTCCTTTCCTGCGTTTGAACGAGGGAATTGTAGCATTTGGACGCCCCATTGGCTAATTGGAAACGCCCCGTGTTATCCATAGGCTTTTTCTATACCACAGGGAGACCGGCGCCGCGCGGCCCGCGGGGCGCCTATGCGGGGACGGCGGGGGCGAGCCGCGCGTGGTACTCCTGGAGCGTGCAGACCGACACCTCGCCATAGCGGGCGAAGTCGGCGAGACCTCCGACGGCCGCGGCGAAGCCGGCGAGCGTGGTCGTCACGGGAACGCCCGCGGCGACGGCGGAAGAGCGCAGCTGCACGCTGTCGCCGGACGCCTCGCCGTCCGATTCGGACGTGTTGACCACCCACTGTATCTCGCCCTTCCTGATCAGGTCGATCGCGTTTGGCCTGCCGCGAGAGATGCGGAACGCCGCGCGGGACTCGATGCCGCGCCCCCAGAGGTACGTCGACGTTCCGAGCGTCGCGTAGATGCCGAAGCCGAGCTCCTTCAGCTTCGCGGCGAGTTCGGCGACCCGCGGCTTGTCTTCGTCTCGCACGGAGAGGAAGACGTTGCCGCGCTTCGGCAAGGGGCTGGCGCTGGCGACCTGGCTCTTGTAGTACGCGCCGAAGCGGTCGGGGTCGATCGCCATCACCTCGCCGGTCGACTTCATCTCCGGCGAAAGCGTGATCCTCGCGCCCGGGAACTTGACGTAGGGGAAGACGGCTTCCTTGACGCAGTAGTATTTTGGCGTGGGAATACTCTCGCAGAGACGCGGAGACGCGGAGATTTTAGGATCTTCTCTGCGACTCTGCGCCTCTGCGCGAGGTAAACTGATATCGTTCAATCTCTCCCCGACCATCGCGAGCGCGCCGAGGTCGGCGAGCGGGATTCCGGTCGCCTTCGAGACGAACGGCACCGTGCGCGAGGCGCGGGGATTGACCTCGATCATCCAGATCTCCCCGTCCTTCACCGCAAGCTGGAGGTTCATCAGCCCGACGACGTGGAGACGCTTCGCAAAGATATCGGTATAGCTCTTCACTTCGGCAAGCGTCTTGTCGAAGTGAAGAGC
>Ga0265301_10006324_pt1 | contig 11366 bp, 9 predicted proteins | sample AusTroGonzalo_MG_2_FD_193488 | JGI IMG/M metagenome (GOLD analysis project Ga0265301, IMG submission 193488) | Bovine rumen microbial communities from tropical cattle in Woodstock, Queensland, Australia - Gonzalo_04 | ecosystem: Host-associated > Mammals > Digestive system > Stomach > Rumen ...
GTGGAGATTCTCGGCTGGTATGGTGGATCCCAACGTGCTGGAGAATTGCGGTATTGACAGCGAAAAGTACAGCGGCTTCGCCTTCGGTCTCGGTATCGAACGCATGACGATGCTCAAATACAGAACCAACGACATCCGTCTCTATTTTGAAAACGATGTCCGCTTCTTGCAACAGTTCAAGGCAGCGACGATTTAAAAGTTTAGAGTTGAGAGTTTAAAGTTTAGAGTTTAGAGTTGAAAGGGCAATAGCTAAAACGCAAATTACAAAACTTATAAATAATGAATAAGACGCAAAAATTGATTAACACGATTCTCGGTGTGATCATCGGTATAGTGGCATCTGCTGTCTATATCATGACTGCCGAGCCGACAGTTTCCTGGTGGGACTGTGGTGAATACATCGCTACAACCTCGAAGATGTTGGTGGGTCACCCCCCTGGAGCACCTACGTTCCAGATTATCGGACGCATCTGCACACTGTTTGCCGGTGGCGATCCAACCAAGATGGCTTTCTGCGTGAACTGTATGTCAGCCGTATGCAGCGGCCTCACCATCATGTTACTTTATTTCACCATCGTGCGTTTGGCTCGCAAGCTGGTGGCCAAGTATGGTGAGATGAACACGCCTCGCTTTATCGCAGTGCTGGGTGCAGCCCTCGTGGGTGCCATGGCTTATGCATTCAGCGACACATTCTGGTTCTCCGCTGTGGAAGGTGAGGTCTATGCCATGTCCTCCTTCTTCACCGCATTGGTGTTCTGGTGCATCCTGAAGTGGGACGAGGAGTACGACAACCCGAAGGAGAATGTGAACCCTAACCGCTGGATTGTGCTCATTGCCTATTTGGTGGGTCTCTCCATCGGTGTTCACTTGCTGAACTTGCTGACCCTGCCGGCAATCGTGCTGATTGTTTACTATAAGCTCTCCAAGAATGCCACGGGCATGGGCGCAGTGCTCACCATGGCCATCATCTCCTTCTTCTTTGCATTCTTCTGCTCCACTTTGTGGATGTTCCTGATATGGATTTTCATCACCATCCCATTGTTTGTATTGTGTGCGAAGAAAGGCACGCTGAAATCGAAGGCGGAGTGGGGCGTATTCCTGTCACTCTGCGGCTCTGTGGTGCTGCTCGGCATTATCCTGTGGGGCATCATCCCGCAAGTGGTGAACCTGGCCGGTAAGTTCGACTTGTTCTTCGTGAACTCGTTGCACCTGCCGTTCAATTCCGGTACAATCTTCTTCTTCCTGATTCTGGTAGGCCTTATCGCTTGGGGTATTGCAGCAGGATACAAGAAGAACAAACCCGTGCTGCTCACAGGCACTTTCTGCTTCATGATGCTGCTCATCGGATACTCCACTTTCTTCACATTGGTCATCCGCTCCAACGCCAATCCGACCATTGACGAGAACAATCCGGAGGATGCCGTGGCTCTGTTGGCATACTTGAATCGTGAACAATATGGTTCCAATCCTTTGTTCTATGGACAAAGCTATAATACGAAGGTGATCAATGCCGAAAACGGCAAGCCTGTGTATGTAAAAGACAAAAATGCCAAGCGTTATGTGGTTTCCAACGAGCGCCAGGGCGAGAAACTGCAATACGACCCGTCTGGTTGTATGCTCTTCCCGAGAATGTGGTCGTCAGAGAAGCAGGGCGAGTACATCAATTGGCTGAACAACCATTATAACAGCGACAGTCCTGCCGACCGCGAAGCCCGCCGTGAGCTGGCCCGCGGCGATACGCCTTCTTGGAAGCAAAACATCAAATTCCTGCAGACATATCAATTTGGCTACATGTACTGGAGATATTTCATGTGGAACTTTGCTGGTCGTCAGAATGACCTTCAGGGTCGTGGCGATAGCATGAACGGCAACTGGATCACGGGACTTTCCTTCATTGACAAGGCTAAGGTGGGCGATCAGACCAATCTGCCCAAAGCTTTGCAGCGTCCTGGTCACAACACCTATTATCTGTTGCCGTTGCTGTTGGGCTTGGTGGGTATTTTCTATCAAACCCGCAAGGATACACCGAATGCCTTCGTAGTGTTCCTGCTCTTCATCATGACAGGTTTGGCTATCGCATTCTATTTGAATATGTATGCCTTCCAGCCTCGTGAGCGTGACTATGCCTTCGCCGCTTCTTTCTATGCTTTTGCAATATGGATTGGATTTGGCGTGTTGGGCATCTATGAACTGTTTGAGAAAATCAAGAGCAAACCGGTGCAAGTTGTCGGTGCAGTGCTTACTACAGTGGTGTGCTTCGGCTTGGTGCCTTGTGTGATGGCTAACCAGAACTGGGATGATCATGATCGTTCCAACCGCTATACGGCTTTGGCTATAGCCAAGAACTATTTGGATTCCTGTGCGCCTAACGCCATTCTGTTTACTTTGGGTGATAACGATACTTTCCCATTGTGGTACGCCCAGGAGGTAGAAGGCTACCGTACCGACGTGCGCGTGTGTAACCTGTCGCTGCTCAGTACCAGCTGGTATGTCGATCAGATGAAACGCAAAGCTTACGAGTCAGATGCATTGCCCATCTCCATGACTTGGAATCAATACAAAGACGGTACACGTGATGCGCTTTATCTCGAACCTGGTGAAAACCAGTTTGTGGACCTGAATGCCGTGGTGAACTACATCAAAGATCCGCAATTTGATCATGCCCGTCACCTCTTCCTGCTCTCCCAGAGCAAAGGTTACAGATCCAATGGCCGTGCCATCCCCGCTAGCTTCTCCCTCAAAGTGGACAAAGCCAAGGTGTTGGCCAACGGAACCGTGGATCCCAAAGACTCCGCTCTCGTGGTGGATCGTCTGGAATGGAATCTGGGTAAGCCGGGAAGTGTTACCCCGTTGGTAAAGGCCTATATTATCATGATGGATATCTTGGCTAACAACAACTGGGAGCGTCCTATCTACTATGCTTCTACTACTGGTTCCGAAGCTTATCTCGGTCTGGAAGAATATTTCCAACTGGAAGGATTTGCATACAGACTCGTCCCCATCAAGACCTCGCGTGGAAGCGAAACGGGTAGAATTAACAGCGAAATTCTGTACAACAATTTGATGAATGTCTTTAATGACCACAGTCGCGAGGATTTCCTCAATCATCCTGATGCACCTAAACATGAAGCGGCACAGTATGCTTGGGGCGGTTTCAATGATCCGCGTGTCTATCACAATGAAGACAATACCCGTCTGATTTCCCTCATCCGCCGTTTGTACAACCGTTTGGGTAATCAACTGTTAGCGGAAGGCGATGTGGAAAGAGCAGAGAAAGCATTCGATCAAGGTAATACAGTTCTTCCGAATGAGGTCTTTCCGTACGTTTCCGTGATGTCCAATGTGTATGGCTATACCCAGAACTGTATTTTCTACATGCAGGATTTCTTCAAGCTGAACACGCCAAGCGGAAATCAGAAAGGTATGGCAATGGCCAATTCCATTTGGGATCAGCTGGTGGATTTGTTCGCTTGGTACAATCAGTGTGATGACAACACACTGGCTATCCATGAGGATGATATTCACTTTGATTTGATGTTCATGCATTATATGATGACAAACATCAGATATCCGGATATGTCCATCGCTTCCAAATTCAAGGCGTTGAAGTTTGACAAGGTGGCATCCTATCGTGCTCAGATCCTATCGAACAACATTGGCCGTATGCTCCGTCAGCCTGATTTTGATCAGCAGGCAGTTGCCAACATTTTCCAGGAGTTGCATCAGTTGCAGGATATTGCTGAGATAGCAGGCGACAATGCCACTGCCAAGAAGTTGCAGGATGTGGCCGAGACTCAATTGAAGGCAATGGATGGCGTTTCCCCTGAAATGGGCAATGCCTACCGCGGTTTCTATAACAGTTTGGGACGCAGAATGATGGCCCAACAAGACACAAACCAATAAAAATCAATAGAATATGAAGAAATTTGCTGTGATATTATGTGGCTGTGGTTCTCTGGACGGAAGTGAAATCCACGAGTCCGTGATGACCCTGTTGGCCATCGACCGCAATGAATGTACCTACAGCATCTTTGCACCCAACGACAATCAATATCATGTGGTAAACCATTATACAAAGTCTGCCACAGATGAGAAACGTAATATGATGGTGGAAGCCGCGCGCATCGCGCGCGGCGACATCCGCCCCATTGAGGAGTGCCACGTGGAAGATTTCGACGCGTTGGTGTTTCCTGGTGGCAATGGCGCAGCCAAGAACCTGTTTACCTACGCGTTTGACGGCAAGAACTGCACCGTGCGCGAGGATGTGGCCAAGCTCATCAAAGCTTTCCACGCCGCGCATAAGCCTATCGGCGCGCTTTGCATCGCTCCGGTGATGATTGCCAAGGTGTTGGGCGATGTGACCATCACTGTGGGCAACGACGAGGGTACTATCCAGAACGTGCTCAGCTTCGGTTCCAAGCACATCAATACCCAGCAGACGGGCGTTATTGCCGACAAGCAGAACATGGTGTTCACCACGCCGTGCTACATGCTGCCTGCCCGCATCTCCGATATTGCCGACTGCGCACAGAACCTCATTGACGCCATTTTGGAAAATATGCAATAATGGCTCGCAATGTCGTTTTGGTCGGCTTCTCCGGCGCAGGAAAGACCACGATAGGTCGGGAGCTGGCACTCCGCCTGGGCTTTGAGTTTGTCGATCTGGACGCAGCTATCGAAGAAAAATACCATGCTACGATTCCCCATATTTTTCAGAAGTATGGGGAATCTGTTTTTCGGCAGTGCGAGTATCAGACGCTGAAAGAAATACTGGAAGGTCAAGGAATGATGATAGCCGCCGGAGGTGGCACACCCGCCAATCAGGATGCCATGCAACTGATGAACGCACACGCCGTGACGGTCTATATTGATTTGCCGGAAGAAATCCTCGTTCAGAGACTGAAAAATAGCAAAAAGGAGCGCCCACTAACGGTTTCGCTAACCGAAGAACAGTTGACTGCCTACGTGCACGAAAGACTCCGGAAGCGCTTGCCCTTTTACCGCATGGCACAACTGACAGTAAGCGAAAATGAGGTAGGAATAGAGCACCTCAAACGCTTGCTGGAACCTTTGATAACCAAATGAAAATTTCGTATATTGCGCCACTTTTTTGTGGAGGTGGAAAGTTGTGGGTTTTTGATTGTATCTAATTGATATTGTATGATTTGCAAAAACTATAAATTGGGACTGGTGGGCATTTTTGTGGCTCTGTTGATGACGTTTTTCTCCCAATCCCTGTATGCTGCAGAGAATGAGGAATTCGATGCTGGCCCTTTCATCATAGAACATATTATCGACAACTATGGCTGGCACATCTGCGGAGATGGCGACAAGAGTGTGACCATCCCGCTTCCCGTAATGCTGGTTGACAACGGCCATTTTGTGGTATTTATGTCCAATAAGTTCCACCATGGCGAGGCCGCCTACAAAGGCTACGCTATGGGCTGGGGCGGTCAGAAAGGCAGCATTGTCAAGTTGGCCGACGACTATACTGGCCATTTGGAAGAAGGGGTCGTCTATCCTGTTGACCATGTCTGCAAGATTGACATTTCCATCACCAAGAATGTGTGCGCGCTGATTATCTCGTTGATTCTCATTACCTGCATATTATTGTCGGTGACCAAACAGTACAAACGTCGTCCTGACCAGGCCCCCAAGGGGTTGCAGGCGTTTGTGGAACCGGTAATTGTCTTTTTGCAGGATGAGGTTATCAATCCGTCTTTGGGTAAAAATGCCCAGAAATATACTCCATTCCTGCTCACGCTGTTTTTCTTCATCCTCTTCAACAACCTGATGGGTCTGATTCCCATCTTCCCGGGCGGTGCCAATCTCACCGGCAACATTGCTGTGACGGGCGTGCTCGCTTTGCTGACCTTCTTCGTGACGCAGTTTTCGGGCAAGAAAGAGTATTGGAAAGACATCATCAATACGCCGGGCGTGCCTTGGTGGCTGAAGTTTCCGCTGCCCATCATGCCATTGGTGGAGGTGATCGGCGTGTTTACCAAGCCGTTTGTGTTGATGGTGCGACTTTTCGCCAACATCACCGCTGGTCATATTATTGTGCTGGGCTTCATCTCCTTGATTTTCATTTTCGGACAGATGGCTCCGGGATTGGGCTACGGGGTTTCCGTGATTTCCATCTTCTTATATCTCTTCATGAGCTGCCTCGAGTTGCTGGTGGCTTTCATCCAGGCGTTTGTTTTTACGCTCTTGAGCGCTATCTACATCGGAGCAGCTTGCGGCGAGGAGGAGGAAGAAGAACTTCAATTAGTAGAATAAACCTTTTTATCAACTAAATAAATCAAACTACTATGTCATTATTAACCATCTTATTGCAAGCAGCCACTGGCCTTGGAATCGGCAAATTGGGTGCAGGTGTGGGTGCAGGTCTCGCCGCCATCGGCGCCGGTATCGGTATCGGTAACATCGGTAAAGATGCCATGTCCGCCATCGCACGCCAACCTGAAGCAGCTGGCAACATCCGTATGAACATGATTTTGGCAGCCGCCTTCGTCGAAGGTGTCGCTTTGTTCGCCTGCGTCGTGTGTCTGCTTATCGCCATTGCAAAATAAAGCCGCATGCGACGGTAACCCCATCGCTTGTTTGCTGATGCAATCGCTTAATTTGTTGATGGACCCTGCGGTTGGCAGGGTCCCCAACATTTTTAAAAATTTCAGAAACAACTCAGATTAAAATATGGAACTCATAAAACCCTCTTTCGGACTTATCTTCTGGATGCTCGTTGGCTTCGGCATCTTCTTCTTCATCTTGGCTAAGTTTGTTTGGCCAGTGATTACGCAAGGCATTGCCAGCCGCAACAAGAAGATTCAAGACCAACTGGATGAGGCGGAACGCGTGCATGCAGAACTGGAGAACCTGAATCTCAAACATGAAGAGATGCTCGCTCAGGCCAAGGCTGAACGCGATGATATCCTCAATGATGCCCGTGCCATCAGCGAGAAACTGAAAGAAGACGCCAAACTGAAAGCTGAAGCCGAGTCACAGTCCATCATTGCGGATGCCAAACAAGCCATCCAGATGGAAAAAATGAAAGCCATCACCGATTTGAAGAACGAAATCGCCAACTTCTCCATCAATATTGCGGAGAAAATCATGACCGAAGAACTTTCCGATAAAGAAAAACAGGAAAAACTTATCGAGAAGTGGGTCAATGAATCCCAACTGAACTAACCATGCGTTTTGTTGACACCCATACTCATTTGTATCGAGAAAGCTACCCTGACAATTTCGAGGATGTGGCTCGTCGTGCCATAGAGGCGGGTGTGGACAAGATGATTTTGGGATGTGTCAACCGCGAGACTCCGGCTTGGTTGCAAGAGGCAGTCTCCCTGTTTCCTGATAACTTTTTTGTCTTGATAGGACTTCACCCGGAAGATACCAAAGCGGATTTTGAGGCAGAACTTGCCCAGATAGAAGGCCATTTGGATGGTCCGAATGTGGTGGGAGTAGGGGAGATTGGTTTGGATTATTATTGGGACCGAACCTTTGAGAAAGAGCAGCGGGAGGCGTTTTACCGCCAACTTTGCTGGGCCCGCGATCGCCAGATGCCGCTTTCTTTGCACATCCGCAGTGCTTACAATGATGCAATTGAGATACTGAAGCAGTTTCGTCCCGGCGAGCTTTCCGGCGTGATGCATTGTTTTTCGGGAGGAATTCAGGAGGCTGAATGGGCGGTGAAACACGGTTTTGCCATCGGCGTGGGCGGCACGGTAACCTTCAAGAACAGTAAAGTACAGGACATTGTGGCGCATGTGGGGTTGGAGAATGTTGTGTTGGAGACGGATGCGCCCTATCTGGCACCCGTTCCGCACCGCGGAAAGCCCAATGAGAGTTCTTATATTCCCATTATCGCACAAAAGGTCGCAGACATCTTCAATGTCTCCCTCCAAACTGTGGCAGACCAGACCACTGAAAACGCATACAGGATTTTCACTAAATTAACCCGATAAAATTATATAATAATCATAACTATGTCAGAATCAAAGATTTTCACCCCTTGCCAGATTGGCCCTGTTACGCTGCGTAACCGCACCATCCGTTCCGCTGCTTTCGAGAACATGGCGCACGGAAACCGCCCGACCAAAGAACTTTTCGACTATCATACAGCCGTTGCGCGTGGCGGTATTGGCATGACCACGGTAGCGTATGCCTCTGTGTGTCAGAGCGGCCTCTCATTTGATGGCCAACTTTGGCTCCGTGAAGAGATTATCCCTGAATTAAAGAAATTGACGGATGCCATCCACGCCGAAGGCGCCAAGGCCTCCATCCAGATCGGCCATTGTGGCAACATGACGCACCGCGCCACTTGCGGTTGCAAGCCGCTGTCTCCGTCAGGCCGTTTTAACCTTTATTCACCCACCTTCACCCGCAAGATGACCATAAAGGACATCGACGAGATTGTGGAGGCTTTCGGCAAGGCAGTGGATATGTGCCGCCGCGCAGGTTTCGACTGTATTGAGGTGCACGCCGGCCACGGCTATCTGATCAGCCAATTCATCTCTCCTTATACCAATCATCGTAAAGATGAGTACGGCGGCTCGTTGGACAACCGTATGCGTTTCATGCGCCGCGTCATCACCCGCGTGATGGAAGAGGCCAAGGACGACATGGCTATTGTGGTGAAAACCAACATGTACGACGGCTTCCGCAGCGGTATGCAAGTGGATGAGTGCATTACCGTGGCCAAGGAATTGGAGAAGTTGGGCGTGCACGCGCTGGTGCTTACCGCCGGTTTCGTGAGCAAGGCTCCGATGGATGTGATGCGCGGTGCCATGCCGCTCAAAACGCTGGCTTACTACATGGATCTCAAGAAGTTCTGGTGGCTGAAGATCGGTCTTCACCTTGGCGGACGTTTGGTCATCCCGACGGTTCCTTACAAGGATGCCTATTTCTATGATACGGCCATGAAGTTCCGCGAAGCCCTGACAATGCCGTTGATTTACGTGGGCGGTATGGTCGATAAGGCTGACATGGAGAAGGTGCTGGATTCCGGCTTTGTAGCATTCCAGATGGCCCGCGCTTTGGTTCAGGACACCGACTTTGTGAACAAGCTGCAGTCGGGCGAGGTGACCCGCAGCGCCTGCAAACACTCCAACTATTGCATCGGCCGTATGTACACTTTGGAAATGAAGTGCCACCAGTGCATGGCGAAGGATGAATTGCCCGCCAAGTTGCAGAAGGAGCTGGAGAAGGCAGAAAGAGACGTCGAAAAATCCAACAAACGATAATGAAAAAGGTCCTGATTGTCGATAGGGTACATCCATATTTGACGGAAAAACTTTCCGAAAGTGATATTGTGTGCCTGACCGACATGACCTTTACATACGAAACATTCAAGGCTGCTCCCGATGACCTGTACGGTTTGGTCATCCGGAGCCGCTTTGTAGTGGACCGCGCCATCCTCGATTCCAAGCCTTCGTTGAAATTCATTGTGCGGATTGGCTCCGGGGTGGAGAATATCGATGTGGAATATGCTGAGAAAAAGGGAATAAAGGTGATTTCCACGCCCGAAGGCAATGCGAACGCGGTAGCGGAGCATTGTCTGGGATTACTGTTGGCGGCGCTGCGTCATCTGTCCTCTGCCGACCGCGAGGTGCGGGCAGGAGAGTGGCATCGTGAGAAGAACAAGGGCACGGAATTGCAGTCGCATACCTACGGGCTGATAGGTTACGGGCACACAGGTCCGGCATTTGCCAAGTTATTGCATGCGCTTGGCTGCAAGGTGTATGCCTATGACCGCTACAACCCAGTCGCCGGAGACAGCAATGCGGAAATGACGGATTTGGAAACCATCATGCGTGAGTGCGATGTGATTTCCGTACATGTAAACTATATACCTGAAAACAAGTACTTTATCAATGAGAAATTCATTGAGGATGTCGCGCAACCCTTTATGCTCATCAACACTTCGCGCGGCATGGTCGTGAACACGGAAGATGTGGTGAATGCAATGGAGAGTGGTAAGATTCTCACGGCATGTTTGGATGTGCTGGAGTATGAAAGCACGCGGTTGAAGAACCTGCCCAAGGAGCAGTGGCCTGCGGCTATGGAGCGCTTGGCCCAGTTGGAGAATGTCATCCTCACCCCTCATGTTGGCGGCCAAACCCCCGAGGCCGAACTTCGCCACGCGCAAGTGGCGGTGGAGAAGATAATGGGGTAATTGCTTTTGCAGCAAATCACTTTTTCCCCGTCAACAGCTGCTGGATTTCGTTCAGCTTCATGAGGGCCTCCACGGGCGTGAGGCTGTTTATGTTCAGTCCTACAATCAGATCTTTTACCTCCAACAACAGCGGGTCGTCCAGATTGATGAAACTGAGCTGGTAGCCAGGTGTGGATTTCTCGATGAGGGTCTTGTCGCCGTTGGCGTTGTTGCGCGAGGTCTCCAGCTGCTTGAGGATCTCGTTGGCGCGCTTGAGCACCTGCGCAGGCATGCCCGCCATGCGCGCCACATGGATACCGAAGCTGTGCTCGCTGCCGCCTGGTTCCAACTTACGCATGAAGAAGACTTTATTATCAATCTCTTTCACGGAGACATGGTAGTTCTTGATGCGGTGGAACTGCGCCGCCATGTCGTTCAGCTCGTGGTAGTGCGTGGCAAAGAGCACCTTGGCGCGGTTGTATGGATTCTCGTGCAGATACTCGGCAATGGACCAGGCGATGGACACTCCGTCGTAGGTGCTGGTGCCGCGCCCGATTTCGTCCAGCAAAATCAAACTGCGGTTCGAGATGTTGTTCAAGATGCTCGCGGTCTCGTTCATCTCCACCATGAAAGTGGATTCGCCCGTGGAGATGTTGTCCGAGGCGCCCACGCGGGTGAAAACCTTATCCACAATACCGATTTCCGCGCTCTTGGCGGGCACGAAGCAGCCCATCTGCCCCATCAGCACGATGAGGGCGGTTTGGCGCAACAAGGCCGACTTACCCGACATATTGGGTCCCGTGATGATGATGATTTGCTGCTTGTCATTGTCCAAGTGCACATCATTGGCGATGTACTCCTCGCCCGGCGGCAGCTGCTTTTCAATCACCGGATGCCGCCCCTCCTTGATTTTCAATGAGGTGCCTTCCGTGATTTTTGGTTTCGCGTAGCGGTTCTCTTTGGAAACGCAGGCAAAGCAGAGCAGCACATCCAACCGCGCGGCCAGACGAGCATCTAATTGTATCAGGTTGATATAATCCAATAAACTGATCAACAGATCATTATAAAGTCTTCCTTCGATTTCCAGCATGCGGTCTTGTGCACCTAAAATCTTGGACTCCAGCTCTTTGAGCTCCTCGGTAATGTATCGCTCGCCGTTGGTGAGGGTCTGCTTGCCCGTCCACTCTGCCGGCACCTTGTCTTTGTG
>Ga0265301_10006325_pt1 | contig 11365 bp, 8 predicted proteins | sample AusTroGonzalo_MG_2_FD_193488 | JGI IMG/M metagenome (GOLD analysis project Ga0265301, IMG submission 193488) | Bovine rumen microbial communities from tropical cattle in Woodstock, Queensland, Australia - Gonzalo_04 | ecosystem: Host-associated > Mammals > Digestive system > Stomach > Rumen ...
TTCCTTGGTAAACGGAGTTCCGTAGCCATACTGCTTTCTCTTTAGCTCAAATTCCTCATCCGAATACTTCTTCTCGGCATATGCCTTAAGACCGTCAACCATGCTGTGGCCGACTGCGTCGGAGAACGCCGCCTTCTGGCGCCACAGAATCTCCTCGGGAAGGATGTGGTCATCGGCGAAGGCCTTTCTGAGAAGGTACTTTCCCATGTTGTACTTGTTCATCTTCAGCTCGGGATCTATGGACATGACGTATCTTACAAAGTCCAGATCACCGAACGGAACGCGGGCTTCCAGAGTGTTGTCCGAAATGCATCTGTCGGCTCTGAGAACATCGTAGTAATGAAGCTCACGGATGCGCTTCTGGGCCTCGGTCTGGAAGGACTGGGCATCCGGAGCGAAGTCCGTGTACTTGTATCCGAAGAGCTCGTCCGAAATCTCACCTGTGAGAAGAACCTTGACGGAGGTCTTTTCATGGATGGCCTTACAGCAGAGGAACATTCCCATGCTGGCACGGATCGTGGTGATGTCCCAGGTACCCAGGATCGAGATCACCGTCTCCAGATTCTCAAGTACATCGTCGATCGTCATATGGACTTCCATGTGGTCGCTTCCGATGAAGTCGGCAACCTGCTTGGCATACCTGAGGTCAATCGGGTCGGTATCCATACCGATTGCGAATGTCTTTATCTTCTTCTTCAGAATACCTGCCGAGATTGCGCACACAAGGCTGGAATCGAGGCCGCCTGAAAGCAGGAATCCCACAGGAGCATCTGAATCAAGGCGCTTCTCAACTCCCGCAATCAGCTTTTCACGGATTGTCCTGCATACCTTATCAAGGTCGTCGGTGCTGTATCTGTCAACGGCGGCGGGGTCCGCATACCTTACGAAGCGTCCGTCCTTATAATAGCATCCCGGAGGGAACGGAAGGACCTTGTCACAAAGTTCGACAAGGCATCTTGCCTCGCTTGCGAATATGATGTTTCCATCCTTCAGAAAGCCATAAAAAAGCGGCCTGATTCCGATAGGGTCTCTGGCCGCCACAAGGGATTGCGAAGCTGCGTCGTAGATGACGAGCGCGAACTCCGCATCGAGTTCGCCGAACATCTTTGTTCCCTTCTCCTTCCAAAGCGGAAGCAGAACCTCGCAGTCAGACTGACTTTTGAATGTGTATTTCTTCTCGAGTCTTTCTTTGATTGGTCTGAATCCGTAGATCTCCCCGTTGCAGACGAGGCTGTCTCCCTTCAGATGGAAGGGCTGCATGCCTGTTTCGCTGAGATCCATAATTGCCAGGCGGTTGAAGCCGAGATATGCGTTATTATTATTGCAGACCCTCTCGAAGCGGACCTGATCCGGTCCTCTTGAAATCGATTTCTCGAACTGACTCCTTACAGAGTCGGGAGAAACTGAATCTGAGATAAATCCGATAATTGAACACATATCCCTACTCCTTTGAATTTAATTTAGGCTGATTATAAAAAATTGAAAAAAAATAGACAAATACATATAATATTATGGTCATCATACTTTTTTCGTATGATAAAAAAGGAGCCTTCGGATGGAACTCAGGGTTTTGAAATACTTTGTCACTGTAGCGGAAGAACTTAACATCACAAGAGCGGCCGAGAAACTGAACATCAGCCAGCCGCCATTAAGCAGCCAGATCAAGAATCTGGAAGATGAACTTGATACAGTTTTGTTCATCAGAGGAAAGAGACACCTCCAGCTGACGGACTCCGGAAAGCTTTTATACAGACATGCCAAGGAGATTCTCAGCCTTTCCGATAAAACGGCCAACGAGGTCAGGCTCATGGGCAAGCAGATGAACGGAACAATCTCCATCGGCCTTGTGGAAGGCTCCGCCCCTAACATCGCATCCCGTTGGATAGAGTCCTTCATCCGAAGCTATCCCGAAGTCAAATTCAGAATCATGGACGGAAACAGCGAGGAGCTGATTGAAAGGCTAAGAAGCGGCCTGATCAACCTCGCGGTAATCACATCACCATGCGACCAGACCCTGCTTCACAGCTTCAAGGTAGGACAGGAGAAGATGACGGCCTTCATGAGCAAGGACAACCCTCTTGCACAGCTTCCCGGAGACACACTTGAGCTTTCGGCCTTAAAGGGTCAGCCTCTTATTGTTCCCAGCAGAGAATCGATCAACGACATGATGTTCGAATGGTTCAAGGAAATAGGAAGTGAGCCTAAGATCGTCTGCAAGATGGACAACTACCTTGATGTCGCAGCTTTGGCCGGATGCAACGTCGGAATAAGCATATTTCCCAAGACATCCTATGTTCTGAACCAGGAAATAGTTGCAAAGGAGATCGTCAACTCAGGCCGTTATGTCGAATATCTTTTCGTGTGGCTCAAGGGAAAACCCCTTCCCATGGCGGATGAGATCTTCATCGACTTTGTCAGAAAATCATTGTAGGTTCTCCACCCTTTCTCCCACGTCCATAAAGTGCGAGGTAAACAAAACTAAAATTTGACAGCTACACTTATATAATATTAAAATAAGAGGGTTGGGAGGAAACATAGGTGCAGAAACGAGTGAATCAGGAGTGGCTGAGGCACTGGGACTTCATTTTTCTAGACATAGTCTGTCTTCAGCTTGCTCTGATGTTGGTCTGCTATTTCGAAAAGGGAATCTGGTTCCCCTATTCAAACCATTCTCTGGGATTCCAGGCAGCTGTTCTTTCGATGTGTCAGCTGGCTGTCATGCCGTTTTCAGGATACTACTTCTCTATTGTCAGAAGATCATTCTTTCAGGAACTCTGGAGAGTTCTGGGTTTTGCAATCGCAATCACACTGATCGCTCTGTTCTACTTCTTCGTCACAAAGAGCACCGACTCCGCATCAAGACTTCTTCTTGCAACCGTCATGGCATCTTTTGTCGTTATAGACCTCATCGCAAGGACTTTAAACAAAAAACGCCTTTTGGTATCGAAAAGAGCCCAGAAAAAGAGGGCCATCATCCTCATCACATCATCGAGACTGGTCAGAAGAACCTATGAAATGCTTTTCAACGCCAACTCCGTCAAGGACTTCACACTGACACAGATCTTCACAATGGACCCCATCAATCCGGGTCAGTTCGATGACATGGACATCCCGGTCACATATCTGGACAACGATGCCCTTCAGGAAATCAATCACACCTACATCGACGAGGTCCTTGTAGTCCAGCCGGATGATATCCCAATGCCCAAGGAGTTCATCGACATATTCATGAACATGGGAATCACGGTCAACTACACAAACTCGTTCATGGAGAACTTCACCGAAATCCACAGATTCGGATATTTCGATGTCCTTACCTCCTCCGTTAAGTTCGCATCCGCATTTGATCTTGCGATCAAGAGGCTGTTTGACATAATCTGCGGTTTCTTCGGCTGCCTGGCAACCGGGATTCTTTACATCTTCATCGCACCGGCCATAAAGAGAAAATCTCCGGGACCGGCCTTCTTCGCACAGGAGAGAATCGGAAAGAACGGAAAGGTGTTCAAGATGTACAAGTTCCGCAGTATGTATCTGGATGCTGAGGCACGAAAGGCTGAGCTTGAAAAGCAGAACAAGATCTCAAGCGGACTGATGTTCAAGATCGACGATGATCCCAGAATCATCGGAAGCGAGAAGAAGGACAAAAACGGAAACCCCAAGGGAATCGGAAACTTCATCAGAAAGACGAGCCTAGACGAGTTCCCGCAGTTCTTCAATATCCTCAAGGGTGACATGAGCCTCATCGGAACCCGTCCGCCTACGAAGGATGAGTGGAACAAGTATTCGCTGAGCCACAGAATCAGAATGAGCACCCGTCCGGGCCTTACCGGAATGTGGCAGGTAAGCGGCAGAAGCAAGATCACCGATTTCGATGAGATTGTGGCGCTGGACCGCTACTACATCGAACACTGGTCTCTGAGCCTTGATGCCAGCATCCTTTTCAAAACAGCCGTTGTCCTTTTCAAGAGGGAGGGTGCCGTCTGATGAAGAAGGACCTCTCGACAAAGAAATCCCTCAAAATAGCAATCATAGGTCATAAGCGGATTCCGTCCAACGAAGGCGGAATCGAAAAAGGTGTCGAAGAGCATGCCGTGAGGATGGTCGCACTGGGTCACAGCGTCACCGTCTATAACCGTGGAAGCGACAACATCAACGGAAAGAAATACAACCAGAAGAAGCTTCGCGAGTACAAGGGCGTGAAAATCGTCACAGTCCCTACCCCCAACGGCGGCTTCGGCGTTCTAATCTATTCCTTCCTTGCCACAATCCATGCCATCTTCCAACACTACGATGTAATCAGCTACAGAGCCTCAGGTCCCTGTGTGATGATCGGCCTTGCCAAGTTCTTCGGACAGCGCTGCGTGGCATCTATCCACGGTTTTGACAGCCAGCGCGACAAATGGGGCCGCTTTGCCAAGTGGTACCTCGAAAAAGGCGAGCGCCTTGCCGTAAAGCGCGCCGATGCGTGTCTGGTTCTTTCACAGAACATGAAAAAGTACGTGAAGGAGAAATACGGAAAGGATGTCCTGTGCTTTGCCAACGGGATCGTGAAACCGGAAAACCGCCCGGCAGACGAGATCACACAGAACTGGGGCCTTGTCAAAGACAGCTATATCCTCTCCCTGGGACGCGTCGAGCCTGAAAAGGGCCTTCACTATCTCATCGAGGCCTTCAGAGGCTGCAAGACTGACAAAAAGCTCGTCATCGCAGGCGGAGACAGCAACCACAGCTATTACAAAAAGCTCACCGAAATGGCCCAGGGCGACGACAGGATCTTGTTCATCGGCCAGGTCAAGGGCAACACCACCGCCGAGCTTTACAGCAACGCATACATCTTCACCCTTCCCAGCAATCTCGAGGGCATGGCCAACACCCTACTGGAGTCCATGTCATACGGATGCTGCGACCTTGTCAGTGACATCCCGGAGAACACCGAGGTCACAGGCGACTACGCGGTGCAGTTTCCCAAAGGGAATGTGGATGTCCTTCGCAAAAAGCTTCAGGACCTTCTGGACAATCCGAAGACAGTCGACAGCTACAAGTCAAAATCAGCCGATTACATTACAAGCCGATACAGCTGGGACCTTGCCGTTCAGCAGATGTTGAGAATCTACCGCGGTGAGATGGTCGAGTACGACACCGTCTACAAAGAATCCCTCAAAGGTGCCAAATGAAAAAGCTAGCTATCATCGGCCAGTACGGCACAGGACCTAAGTATCTCACAGGGCAGGCGGTCAAAACCGTTTTCATCACCGATTGGATGAAACGCCGCTATGGTGAGGACCAAATTGTACTGGTCAACACATACGGATGGAAGAAGCATCCTGTGCATCTGGTGGCAAGCGTGTTCAGAGCAATCAAAGGCTGTCAGAACGTGATGATCTTCCCTGCCCCACACGGCGTAAAGGTCTTCCCCGGCCTTGTTTCGGCGATCAACAGACTCTTTCACAGAAGAACCTTCTTCATCGTAATCGGAGGCTGGCTTGCCGACTTTCTGAAAAAGCACAGCTACATAAGACGTGCAACCAAGAAGTTCTCTGCCGTGTGTGCCGAAACCGAATGTCTTGTGCGCGATCTTAAGGCCATCGGCATTGAGAATGCCTGTTATCTTCCAAATTGCAGGGACTATGTGGAAGTCGACGGGAAAAAGAATATGACAGAGCCCCTCCATGTATGCACATATTCCAGGGTCACAGAGTCCAAGGGAATAGCTGATGCAGCCGTTGTGGTAAAGAAGGCCAATGCGGCTTTGAAGAAAAAGGCCTTCTTCCTTGATGTCTTCGGTGCGCTGGACCCCTCATACCAGGATGACTTTGAAAAGCTCTGTAAAGAAAACATTGATGTGATGAGCTATGCGGGAACACGCAATGCGGATGAGACCTTGGAGACTTTGAGGGGCCAGTTCGCCCTGCTCTTTCCCACATATTATGAAGGTGAATGTTTTGCAGGAACCGTTCTTGATGCGTTTTTGTCACGCACTCCGATAATCGCAAACGACTGGAAGTTCAATTCGGAAGTCCTACGCGATAAAAAAGACGGTTTTCTCTATAAGTTCAGAGATACAGATGAGGCTGCAGGAATTCTTGTCTCGCTTTTCAAGGATCCGCAGTTGTATGAAAAGATCCAGGAGGGTTGCAAAGAAAGCGCCGTCAGATTCAGTTCGGACAGCGTTCTCTCCTCTCTTGCCGACAGGATGAAATAAATAGGAAAAGATTGTGAAGGAAAAGAAGAAACTTGGAATCATAGGCGTAGCCGGAAGCGGAGCCCGCTTTGCCACAGGTCAGGCTGTGAAGATCAGGACTCTCAGAAAATGGTTCTCGGACAGATACGGAGAGGACCAGGTTCTATTTGCAAACATAGACAGTGCCAAGAAGCATCCTTTCAGAGTACTTGGAAATATAAAAAGGGCTCTGAGAGAATGTGAGAACGTTCTTTTCATGCCGGGCCAAAACATAGAGATATTCGCACCGGTGACCGAGGTTCTGAACAGACATTACAAGGCAAGAATCCAGTACATAGTCACAGGCGGAGACCTTGCAGAAGTCCTGAAGAGAAGACCGCGCCTTATTAAGTACATAGCAGCCTTTGACGGAACACACGTGCAGTCCAAGAAGCTTGCCAAAGAGCTTCAGGATCTGGGAGTCAAGAGAGCCCAGTACCTGCCCAACTGCCGCGACTATGTTCCGGCTGTGGAGTTCGACCACTGGAAGGAGAACCCCGTCAGAGTGTGCACCTACTCCCGCGTCACCAAGGACAAGGGAATTCTTGATGCCATCGAGATTGTCAAAAAGGCCAACATTCTTGCAAAGACAGACCTGTTCACCTTGGAGATCTACGGCAAGATGTACGATTCCTTCAAACCCGAACTCGACAAAGCCCTGCAGGAAGCAGGCGGCATTGCAAAGTACATGGGAGCCAGGGAGTCTTCCCAGACGGTCGAGACACTCAGAAGCTGCTTCGCAATTCTGTTTCCAACCTACTTTGAGTGTGAATGCTTTGCGGGAACCGCACTGGATGCTTTCAGCGCAAGAATCCCGATCATCGCCAACGACTGGCTGTATAACAGCGAGGTCATAGACAGCGGCAAGAACGGATTCATCTATCCGTTCAGGGACAACGACAAGGCTGCCGAAATGTTATATGAACTTTACATGAATAAGGAATTATATGAGAATATACAGAATGGTTGTGAGGAGAGCATGTCACGTTTCTCAACTGACGTTGTAATGGAAGAATTCAACAAGTTGATCAAGTGACAATGGAGAGACACATGATAGAAAGCAGGAAAGACCTGAAGGAATATCTTAAGCAGGATCAGATCGCGCTTTGGTGCAAGGGCAAAAAGCGCCCTTCCCGTTTCGGCGATGAAGTCTGGCGCTTTCAGATCCTTCTACGTAAAACCGAATATCATATCAACTGCTCAAAGACTCCTGTAGGCAAACTCATTGCCCTGATGTACAAGGCCAGATTCCTGAAAAGGAGCGCCAGGCTCGGATTCGGAATCCCTCTGAATGTATTCGGACCCGGCCTTTCAATAGCTCATTACGGTGCACTGATTGTCAATTCAAAGGCAAAAATCGGCAGAAACTGCAGGATTCATGCTATGGTTGTAATAGGTGCGACTGACGGAAATCCGAAAGCCCCGGTCATCGGAGACAATGTCTACATCGGTGCCGGAGCCAAGATAATAGGAGACATCAGCATTGCGGACAATGTCGCAATCGGAGCAAATGCTGTTGTCGTAAAATCGATTGAAGAGCCCGGAACCACCTGGGCAGGTGTTCCGGCTAAAAAGATAAGTGACAAAGGTTCATCCAAAGGACTTTGTCCTGACATCTTCACTGATGAGGAGAAGTGAAAACCATGGCCTCTAGAAACAGAAATCAAGATGCTGGAAAAAAGCTCACTTACGTCATCCTTGAGATTTGGAAGCGTAAGGTCTGGATCCTATTTCTAATGTTTGCGGCCTTTGCCGTATTCTCAATCTACAGCGGTCTTCATGCCGAGGACTCTGTGAGTGCAAGACTTGTCTTAAGGTACGAGCATGCCTATGAGGGACTGAACCCGAACGGCTCAAGATTCAACATCAATGAGCTTTCAAGTGACGAAGTCCTTTCAAAGTCAATCGCTCTTGCCGGTCTTGAAGGAGAGCTGAGTCTGAGTCAGCTGAAAAAGAGCCTTTCGGTGACATCATCAGGTTCACAGGAACCCAAGAAGATGTACATTGCCACAGAGTACAGTGTCTCTCTGACAAACAAGTATCTTCCCGAGAGAATCAGCGCAAGGTCCATGCTCGGAATCATTCTTCAGACATACAAGAACTACTTCCTGGAGCACTATGGAAAAAACGATGGAGTTCTGGATGTCGACTGGTCTGAGACAGAGGCATGGGAGTATGTCGAGTTCGCCAACATCATGGAAGTCAAGATTGACAACATCATCACCTATCTTGAAGCCATGCAGGTGGAAAGCGGAACCTACAACTACCAGACCGAAGGAGAGACCTTCAAGTCCCTCGCCGACTCTGTTGCAGCTTTCAGAGACATCTATCTGAACAAGTACACGGCATATGTGACAAACAACAACCTGTTCCGCAATCCTGAAAGATACAGGGACAAGCTCTCATACAGAAGGTTCCTGATCAGCCAGGCGGCAGAAGGAGCCGAGGCTCAGTACACAATCACTCAGGATGCTCTGACCATGTATGACAAGGCCATGATCACCTTCGTCATGATTCCGGTCTATGACAAGACAAACGGTCTTCAGATGACCAGAACCGGCACCGGAATGGATGACCTTACAGTCTCGTCGATGGCCTCTGCAAAGACACTTGAGGCCAACACAGAAGAGCTCAAGCTCATCGACAAGGCAATTGAAAGAACCTATTCAGCTGAGAAAGATGTTCAGAAGTATATAGTGGCCAACACAATGATCACTGAGATGAAGCAGAACATCAATTCACTCATCCAGAGAATCGGAAAGGTTCTTCATGACTATGAGGAGTCAAGCTTCAAGAACTCCATTTATTACAATATCGCTGAAGACAGCATTTCTTCCGCCTACAGAATCAAGGCTTCCGTCATAGTGGCTCTGCTTACCGGACTGGTTGCATCCATCTGGTATGGAGTGGCTGTGACAGTCTTCAAGAAGGAGGAACAGGTATGATGAGAGAATTCCAGCTTTCACGCTATATTCGCAAATGGTGGTGGCTGATTGCCGTTCTTTCCGTAATGAGCGGAGTCATCTTCTTCTACATTGTCTCCTCTAACCAGACCTACAAAGCATCCATGATGCTTGAGTTCACCAACGCTGATGCAAAGAAAGGCATCTATCCTTCAGGAGATTCGATTGATGTTGAGGAAATCAAATCCTCTGCCGTCATCTGGAATGCACTTGAAAGCCTCGGCCGCAGCGACAGCGTCGACTCGGTGAGAAGACGAACCAGTGTATCTGCCGTCATCTCCGATGAGGACAGTGCAAGACAGGCTGCCCAGTGGGCAAAGGGAAACAGCTATGACTTCTTCCCTACCCGCTACATCGTCTCATATGAATCAGCCAAGAACGAGTCAGCTTCCAGCGCCCGTCAGGTTGTAGAAGCTATCGTCGACAGCTTCATCAAGCTGTTCTCCACAAAATACATGGCTGTTTCCCAGGTGCCGAACAGCGTCGAATCACTTCAGAACCTGAACTATGACTACATTGAGTGGGCCGAGGTCATCGACAGCTTCATCACATCGGATATCAACTACCTCAAGCAAATCATCGATTCGGGCATCAACTTCAGATCCTCATCTTCAGGTTACAGTTTCCAGGACCTGTACAACGAGTACAACCTGATCAATACCGTCTATCTGCCTTCGTTATATTCGACAATACTTGAGAACCATGTGACAGCTGATTCGGAACTTCTGATTTCACGCTATCAGTACAGAAAGAATCAGAACAACCTCACGATTCAGAACTACAAAGAGGCCCTTGCCGTAGCAGAGTCCATGCTGAAGAACTATGAGAAGAAGAATGAAGAGACGATGCTCTATCACTGGGGCAGCGACACAACCGATACAGGCTTCCTTCAGTCTTCAGGAAACAACTATGTCGTAAGATCCGTTCTCAGCACCGATGAATATGCTTCAGCGTCTACTGACGAGAACGTCAACACATATGATAACGTTCTCAGCCGCTATATCACCCTCAGGACGGAAATCGCCCAGAGAGAAGCAGACAATGAGTACTGTGATTATGTCTTCTCTGCATTCAGCACAGCCAATCCGAAGGAGAAGCTGACTGTGGACAGCAGCCATATTCTTCAGGTTGAGGAGCTGATCTCCTTCATCGAAGGAAGACTCAGAGCTCTGGACAAGCTGATGAACATGACAGCTTCTGAGAACATTCAGATCGAGGCAATGAAGAGCATCAAGGTCCGCTCCACCGTCTATGTGAAGGAGACAGTCAACGTCAAGCTCTACACTGTGCTGATCGTCGTCGTGTTCTTCATCATCGGTGTTGCGATCGCCGTAGTTCTCGGAAGAAGCTTGGACTTCGTCGAGTACCACTTCTATACAGACCCGGCAACAGGTCTTCCGAACCGCATGAAGTGCGACAACGAGATAAAACAGTACGGCAACAAGATGCTGCCTGTTCCATTCACCGTCATTGTTATTTCCCTGACGAACATGAACGATATCAACGCTGTTGTGGGTAGAGACGCCGGAAACGAAGTTCTCCGTGTCTTTGCAACTCACATCCAGGACAGCGCGGAGCAGTTCGGCTTTGTAGGATATAACGGAAGCCTCACCTTCCTGGGTCTGTTCCCCAGCTGTGACGTAGCCAGAGCGACATTCTTCAGAAACGTTCTGATGAGATCCGTCGCCGACTTCAACCGTGGAGAACACGGTGTTGTGATCAGATATAAGATCGCAACATCAACAGCAACAGAGAACAGCCCGAGAACAATCAGAGAGCTTGTCTCAATGGCAATGGCTCAGCTGAGAATCGAAAACGTTGTCGTTGCAGAGGAAGGAAGCGCTCCTACCATAATCGACGGAGAGTAAGATGGCTCTATCAGCAAGAAACAGGTATGCAAGCCCGTTCGTCGGGTTTGTGTATGCCAGTTTAATCGCTGTCTCTAACCTTCAGGGGTATTTCCATCTTGTTGAAATACCCTGGTTCGTCACGCAGTTTGCGTACGGAGCCATCATTGTCCTCGGACTCATCTGGATATTCGTAAGCGGAAACACATCACGCCTGAATACATCAGTCAACGTCATGGCATTCCAGATGATTCCGAACATTATCGTCGTAGTCTGGTCCATTGCCATCTGGGTATGGCAAAGAGAATCTCTGGCATCGATTCTCAGAGGTTCAT
>Ga0265301_10006327_pt1 | contig 11363 bp, 10 predicted proteins | sample AusTroGonzalo_MG_2_FD_193488 | JGI IMG/M metagenome (GOLD analysis project Ga0265301, IMG submission 193488) | Bovine rumen microbial communities from tropical cattle in Woodstock, Queensland, Australia - Gonzalo_04 | ecosystem: Host-associated > Mammals > Digestive system > Stomach > Rumen ...
GCTCTTCTTCGGCTTTCTTTTTTTCCTCTAATAGTATCTCAGCCTTTTTTTCTTTTATTTTTGTGACTATTTTATTCACTTCATCCTTGTTTTCATCATATTTCAGCTCGTGTAATTCCAGAATGTTGTTCAGCTGCTTTATATATGAATCAAGCTTTTCAACTTTCGGAGAAGTCTCATTCAGATAATCCTGATATATAGGCTTAATTTTGTTCGCGTATTCTTCATCTTTTTCTTTTTCCAGTCCGCGCTCTTCATCGGCTTTTCGTTGTTCTTCTTTAATCTGCTGCTGCTCATCAAAAATATAAAGTCCTGCACCTACAACTATCACAAACGCAATCAGAACACTGACTATCATTAATTTTTTAACCTTGTTTCTGGAGATTTCCGCTTCGTTTTTGATCCTTTGATTTACTGTTTCAATCTCCCCGTTCGGCATTACACGGCCGATTTTCTGCTCCTTCCCGTTTATTATCCGATATAAAACCGAATTCCTCACCTTAAAATCGTTCTTCTGTTCTCCGAATGACTCGAATTCACCGTCTGACGATATTACACCGATCCGTCTGATCGTTCCGTCTTTCAAAACCTCATAAATCGTACCGTCCGGCGCGATATTCATACCGACATGCGGCTTCTGTTCAGGCATTCCCATCGTGTTTTCTCCGAATTACTAATTATTTCTGATATTTTTCAATAACGCATTCGTGAACTTTGGTGTTTTTGTCGTAATCGATTCCGACAAGAAGCAGATTGTCGAGATAATTTTCAAAACCTGCCGGATATTTTTTCTCTTTTATCTGTTTTATTGCCGAATATGCGTCTTTATTGTATTTCAGCTCGACAACCATCGCCGGATCTTTTGGATTAAGTGGAATAAAACCGATGTCGGCGAAACCAAGCCCTGTCGGAAGCTCCTTGATGATTGTGTATTTTGATTTTGCCGTGTAATAAGCCAGTAAAATCGCGGTCTTAAGCGAAGATTCATCGTTGTAGTCAAGCGGATCTGCAACCGTCATGTGTGCTTCGTCAAGCGCAGCGGCAACTCTTTCCGCATCGCCCAGCTGAGTCCATTTGAGCAGTTTTTCAGATCTTTTGATCATTTCTGCAACTTTACTGAAATTTTCGGCGTCGCCTACCGCCGATTCCCACTCCTGCCGGATTTCCTTGTTCGGAATACGGCAGAGACCGGTAGATTTGTCATAATTGAGATATCCGAGATGAATCAGATATGTCAAAACATTGTCCTTGTTTTTGATCTCTTTCAGATCATTCCTGAAATTTACAATATTTACAGGCACTTCCATGCCGCTCAGCATGTCAATGATTGCGCTTTTTATGCCGTCGAAATCGAGCTTGATATAGTCCGAAACCGCTTCGTAGGAGCCCGTGACCTGCCAGTAGTTCGCATATTCGCGCCCCAGCATCGCCAGAACAACTGAATGCGGGTTGTAAATATCGATTTTTCCGATCTTGTAGCCGTCATACCAGTTCTCGCACTCGGCAAAACTCATTCCGTAGCGGTCGCAGAGCGATTCAGTTTCTTCTTTCGTAAAGCCGAAATATTCTTCCATACCGAACGGCAGAAGCATTGTCGATTCCATAAAAACATTAAGTTTTGACTGCACTTTGTCACGGATTATCGGCAGAATTCCCGTGAGATACGCAAGTGAGATTGCCGGTGAAAGCTCGTTGTTCTTGAAAAGCGAGTTCAGAAGCTCCAGATATTCCTTCACAAGTCCGTCATCAACTTTTTCGCGGATCAAAATATCGTATTCGTCAATAATTATCACGAATTTTGTTCCTGTTTCGGTATAGATGCGCTGAATCATTCTTGCTATCGGATCTTTTTCCGAAAATTCAATATCCGGAAATTCTTTCCGGAAATCCTCAAAAAGATATTCCCTTAAATTTTTCAAAATATCTTTTTTATCCTGAGCCGTGCTGTAAAACGCGCCCAAATCAACAGAAATCACATTAAATTTATTGAGATTTTCTTTAAAACAAGGTTCTTTTGCGATTTTCAGGTTTTCAAAAAGCGCAAAAGAATCGCACCCTTTTGAAAAACAGGCAGTTATTAAATCCCTTACAATCGACTTTCCGAAACGGCGCGGCCTGGAAACACAGACGAATTTTGATGAGCGTGTCCCAAGTACAGCGCAGATTTTTTTAAGAATCAGCGACTTGTCAACAAAGATTTCTTCCGCAAGCGCCGCCTTGAAATTTTCATTTCCAGGATTGATATAAATTCCCATTGAATTCCTCCGCAAAAACCTGCACGGCAATATTTCATCCTCGTAGGGAATGTCCTGCGTGGCATTCCGTTCCATTTGTTTTGAAACATAACCATGCGGAACGCCACATACAAAACCGCCGTATTATATTCAATTTTTCGGAAATTGCGAGAGAAATGCGGGATCGACCTACCTCACACAACGGACATTAAATTTGTTAGTCTTATTGCCGTAGTAGACATCCCCGTAGTAGAAACCGACGTTCCATGCGTACCCTGTCAAATCTGACCTGACAGATGAAGACCAGAACCAGTCATCTTTCCTGTTGATTCCGCAAATATTCTTGATTTTATATATTATTACGAGTTCTTCTTTTGTCGGAACACGCCAGTCGCTGAAGCCGCCTTTTCTCAAATTTTCTGCATACCGCATAGCCTGATCCCAGGTCATACTGCCAGAAAAACAATTTTTTTCTATCATCCGTATATTGCCGACACGACAACCAGTTCGATATAATCACCTTTGTCAGTATAATTACCCGGATCCAGGATTATTTCTTCCGAAACTTCCTGTCTTCCGCATTTACGGCAGTATTTATTCTCTGCACTGTTTTCTGTCCCGCACTGCAGACATATCCAGATCCCAGGCTTTCCGAACGGTTTTAATTTACCGTCAGGCGACACTTTTCCGATCCGTTTTATCGTTCCGTCATCCAGTATCTCGTAAATTGTACCGTCAGGCGCGATGTTCATTCCGTCCTTCAGTTTTTGTCCGGGCATTTCCATTGCATTTCTCCTGATTGTTGATTATTTCTTATATTTCTCACTCACGCACTCGTTAATTTTCGTGTTTTTGCCTCAGTTAACGTTAAATAAACTATCCTTCAATCATCTGAATTTATCTGCAAAACATTCGAAATTTCTGGCTTCGTACCACTCTCCGCCAAGTTTGGTTGTCGTTATCAGGGTATCCGGCAGAAGCGGAAGATCAATCATCTGCTCAAACAGATACGGACCGTAAATGACATCGTTCATATAAATATAGTAAATGTCGCCGTTGTAGATAGGGATTTCCCTGTTATCCGGAAGCTCGGCCGGCCGGTCAGGAGGCGGCGTCAGAAGCTGACTGCTGTCATTCCAATATTCCTGGATAACCCTCTGCGGCAGCGGCTGGATATAATTTCTCAATTCTTTGATATTCAAAGCACATTTAAAATCTTCTTCAAACATCTCCTGGGCCGCGATTTCGACCGCATCCTTATATTCAGCAGTTTTACCTTTTGTAATGAGGGTCGTTTCGACGAATTCTATCAAATTCCGATGATACAGGTTCCGCAGAATATTGATATCATTGATCCTGGCTTCCCGGCAGGCATCTCTTTCCAAAAGACATCCGACAAAGGCATGACCGTCAACAAGGATTATCAGAGGATTCAGATCTATGGCCTCAAGACAGCTCGCAAAAAGTATCGAGGTGTCAAGACATGTGCCGAGTCCTCCGGTAACAACATCATCAAGCAGCCGTATACGCTGTCCCATAACTTTAAAGAAACTCGGCGGAGCAGAAACATACGTTATTTCAAGATCCTTCAACGCCATATAAATGCCCGCCATCTGGATTCTGACAAAAGCGGCGCCCCCCCGCTGATAGCCGCTCAGATCCGGGATGAAAGCATCGATTTTTTCCGAAGCTTTTCTCAAAACACCTGTCAAAACAGGATGGTTAGGCATTACAAACGCAGCAACCAGTTCCGGAGACATACGCACCGGACACTCTTCCAGGGCAAGCAGAAAAACATCATATTTTTCATGATAAACCAGAGTTTCTCCTGAATAAATATCAATGACATTGTACCCTTTTATCCTCTCGGTAAGCCCGACAAGAAAATCAAATGAAAGCTTGACATCAATATATTCTCTATCGATTTCTATAACCTGCCCCGGCATAACGGGTCCGATTTCAATTGATATATTTTCTGCGAACTGAGGCTCGAAAGAGAGAGTGAACCACACATTGTCTATTCTGGAGTTCGTTAAATTCCTAATTGTAATCTTCTGAATATATGTCAACAAACTCTGCTGCACCGCAAAATTTACTGCCGGACAATATTCAAGATCAGCCGCAAGCGCAGGCATGTCACCTCCAGATTTTTCATTTTTCAGTTCATCTACAATTCAAAACAGCTAACTTTTTTTCTTTTTTTTCAACCTTGTAATCGTGCCGTCTTCGTTGATTTTAAAATCGGTTCCTTCTGCCGCAGAAGAATTCACATTTTGCATATCTTTATAAAACAAGTCTGCCAGACAGAAAAAATAACATGCCTGATACCAGTTTCCGCCGAGCTTATCTGTCGTAACCATATAGTCTGGCATAAGTTCAAAAGCACGAAGCGCATCAAGAGTTATAGGACCGCAGTATGATCCGTCCGTTAAGGATATCGCCAGATAAAACCTGTCATTATCATCAGTATGGATCCATTGTTCCGGCAGCGGCAGCTGAGATTCCTGCAGCTCCTGTGATTCTTCCGTGCCGGACCGGTATTGTGTATCCCGTGCGCTGCGGTTGTCAGAAGAGGATTCACCTTTTTTTGAACTCCGGCCTGCAATCCACACTATAAATAAAAAAATCACTATAAAAGCTAAGAGTGCTAAAACTTCCACAGGCATAATCTCCATGATTTATCACCTGTTTACACATTTGACCGAACCGTCATCATCAATCCGGTAATCCTCCTTGTTTACCGGCTTTCCGGGATACTCCGGCTCAAAACCTATACCGAGAAGAAGTTCAAACTGACTTGCCGGAAACCAGTCGTCGAGATTGTTTGTTGTCACCTGAATATTGTTCGGAATTTCCGAGTTTTTGATCTGATCATAGGTAAACGGACCTTTGACTTCGCCTCCGATAAGCAGAAAATAAGAGTCTTTCTCCGATGTTATAACCATTTTCTGCACATCTTCCTCATCTTCGCAGACTTTTTTATAAGGTTCAGAAAAATTTTGAGGCTGCAGGTCATCAATGGAATCAGATCCCTCAAATTTGTAAGGAGATCCGTCAAACTTGTCAGGCAATTCGTCAACTGTGTCCTGAACAACCGTGTCCGGAACAGCTGCCTCCGGAACAACTTTCTTTGTAAGCCAGCTGATATAGAAAACTATCGAGACAACAACAGCCGTCAGCGAAGCAAAACCCAGGGAAAAATAGAAATCTGTCTGATATTCCTGCATTGCAGCACGGTAAAATGCAAAAGCACCGATAGCAGCAGCCAGAAGGATCAGCATTAAAATCACCGTCTTCGTCGGAAAATTCGACTCGGAAGCACTCTTTTTCAGTGATCCATCGCCGGCTATTTTCGTTCTTCCTATCGGCAGCAGTTCGCCGGTTTTCAAATCAATTTTGGCAATCTTCTCCTTCACCTTAAACTGACCGTCTTCACCGATACGGTAAATCGTGACTTCGTTGTCACTCGTCTTCATTTCGTACGTGTTCATAACTTTCTATCTCTTCATTTGATGTCTTTCAGCATCTTTCCGTTACACCAGATTTCATTCCGCCTCTTCCTTTTCCCTTCCGGCATTTTCGATTTTACGAGTTTCCTCTTCGAGTTTCTTACGTTCTTCTTCGAGCTTTTTCTGCTCCTCTTCACGTTTAATGCGCTCCTGTTCCTGCTGCCGTTCCAGTTCAAGCTGTCGTTCGAGCTCTTTCTTCTGTTTTTCCTCAGCTTCCCGTTTTCCTCCGATTTTACCTTTCATAACATAAAGGGTCCTCGAAAACTCTGTGAATTTCGGATACAGTTCAGCGTCCCTCTGACAATAATTCGGAGAAATACTTTTCAGTTTTTTAATAAACGCCTCAATTTCCTCCTCTTGATGTTCTTCCGGGTCGTTGATAAAATCTTCGATTTTCTTCAGCTCGGATTTGCAGCCGACCACAACTTCTGAAACAGCATCATCATATCCGGCTTTCAGTTTCAGATACTCTTCATTCTGTTTTAAGGATTTCTGATACAGAAAAAAAACGATTCCGGCTGAACCGATAATCAGAAACAAAAAAAGAAAAAGAAAGGTTTTAACAAAAGAATGCCTCTTTTTTATGGCATAAGGATCGGAAATTTTTGTTTTCCCGATTACTTCAAGATCTCCGTTCCTGAGAATCCGCGCGATTCTCGTTCTTTCGCCGTTATCATTGATAAAGCAGATAAAACCTTCACTGTCTACCTGATAATGTTTTTGAAAATCCATCGTGTTGAATTCATCTCCCGTCATCAATAAATCTCAAACTCGCTTTCTTTTAAAAATCTGCCGCCAGACCATATTTCGATCCTGGTTTTTCCTTTCGGCCAGAATCCCTGTTCACTACTGCCCCATGTGTTTTTAAAAAGATAAGTTCCGCTTTCCGTGCGGAAAATATCAACATCTTTGACCGAATAAGTATAATTTTCTTTACTGTTTGCGCCGCTTTTCAGATGACCGTTAGCATCAAAAATTTTAACATCCAGATCCTTCTGGCCGTAAACATAGCTAGCATATCTGATTCTGAGCTGCAGAAACCTTGCACGGCTGCTGTCGATCTTTTTACCGAAATCGGAAATTAGCTCATTCGGATCCTTTGTCGTATTTCTGACCTCAATGGAAGTTATTTTAAAGAGTCCGTCACTCTGTTCGTATTCCTGAACTTTAGTTTTCGTTTCCTTGGGTTCAGGAGGCTCTTCCTGCTTTGGAGGATTGTTAACAGCTCTCTTTTCGCAGATTTCGAGTTTTACTTCCAAATCCCTGTTTTTTTTATCGCTTGCGTCAAGTTTTGCCACGCTTTCCTTTAAATCCAGCTCTAAATGCGATGAACTTTGCCTTAGATGGTCAAGATCGGACGCCAGCATTTCGCGGTCGGATTTTTCATCCAGCCAGAAAACCGCAAGGATCCCTGTCGCAACAACAAAGATGATCAGGAAAAACATCAAAAAGAAATTCAGGGAAAGATGAGTCGCTTCGGCAATAGCCTCTTCATCGACCTTTCCGTGTTTGCGGACCGGTTCTATCTTTCCTTTTTCCGAAATTCTTGCAATCCTTACAATTGTTCCGTCATCTTCTATGCTGAAAATCACCCCGTCTGACGAAATCTGGTACTTATTAGAAGTGATGCCCACCTGTCTGCTCCGAGCTTAAATCTTAATAAGAACCGCAGGAAAGAGTAAAAAAGAAATAATACCGTGCATTACAAAGTCGGAAAAAGCTCCGCACACTAGATAACACCGTGCGTATTGAACTCTTCTTTAGTGAGATCGCCTGTCATAACCAGTTCAAATGCCGTAAGCCATTTTACTGCCCATGCAAGCACCGATGCCGCCGATGTCGTGGTGTCACCGACTTTTATATCCTCAGCCTGTGCAGTGCAGAGATAATCCTGATTGCTGATGGGATCATGAAGAAGATGAAAAGGCCTCCAGTCTATCTGCTGGATCACAATGTCAATTGTCGGATAAAGGAGAAAAACCTTTACCGAGCTTCCCATCTGCTGGTGCGGGTGGTTATTTTCATAAATCGCCATAACTTCCCAAGTCTGTCTGTCAGATTCATCCTTTGCCCAGAAACCTTTCCAGATCCCGGGGGTCAAAGTTCCTGTCCATGCCAGGCGGCCGTCAGCAATCTGTTCAAGTTTAAAATGAGGAAATGCTTTAGCCATTGCAGCCTTTTCCGCAGCCAGAAGTGCCGGATCCTTCTCATACCATTGACGGACAGCTGCCAGTATACCTTTAGGGATTTGCATTGTTCCTGACTTTCCTGCTCCGCCTTCGGGAGAAATTGTCATCGGCGTATGCCCCAGCAAAGCTTTTCTCACCCTCTCGCGTTCTTCCCTCGCTTTCTTTTCTTCATTAATTTTCTCCTGCATGTCTCTCGGGGAAAGCTGCTGGGCTCCTGCAAGTTTGCCGCTTGGAATATTCATTGTTCCGCGGCCTCCCGCTTCGCCGTTAGGAGAAATCGCAACCCTTGCTCCGCTTTTCAACATCTCAGCCAGCTCTCTGCGCTTTCTTTCCGCTGCAAGTTTAGCCTGCATCTGCTCAGGTGTAAGCTGCTGGGCTCCTGCAAGTTTGCCGCCGGGAATATTCATTGTTCCGCGGCCTCCTGCTTCGCCGTTAGGAGAAATCGCAACTTTTGCTCCGCTTTTCAACATCTCAGCCAGCTCTCTGCGCTTTCTTTCTGCTGCAAGTTTAGCCTGCATCTGCTCAGGTGTAAGCTGCTGGGCTCCTGCAAGTTCCGCCTTTGGAATTACTAATGAACTTAACATGTCTCCTCCTAAAAAAACTTTGTCATACAAAAAAACACAAAATTATAAAAACCACACCTCTAAAATCAACTAATTTTTTATCCTCTGCTTTGGAAATGTCCCGGGCAGCAGTTTTTGTTTTGTTCCTGTCCCGAGCAATGCATTTCCGGCTATCCCGCAATAAAGTTCTGTCACTCTGATTCCTCTAAAAATTTTTCTACATTGAATGCCTTATTTACAAGGTTGTGCTGAATATTCATTCTTCCGATTATCATCAGAAAAGTAATAATTCCGAAAACCAGAAGTGCAACCCCGGACCCCAGAAGATTGTAATTCACAGTTTCGATCTGAATCACCGGCTCTGATTTCCTGACTTCCGTCTCAGCCTTCTTCTGACCATCTTTCACAGTCTCATTCTTTGATGCCACCTGAGTCTCTTCTGTTTCAGGCTGCGGTATCACAGCTGATGCAGTCAGGAAACTTCCTCCGGCAATCAACGCAATAAAAAGGACCGTCATTACAAAATAACTGCCGCCGGTAAGAAGCGGAGCCGCATGATGTTTCTGCAGAAAATTCGCCTCGCGGTTACACCATTCGACTTTCCAAATCAATCCGTAAATACCGAAAGTAATAACCGACAAAAGCAGAGCCTTCCAGAAACCTGAGGTATGTTTTCCGTCTTCACAACACGAGATATTCGTATCTTTTCCCATAATAAACGGCAAAATCAGTCCGTATATACCGCAGGTAATGATTGTAAGAAAAACAGTCATCTTGTAACCTCTGCGGGTCGGAAGTTTGTTTTTTACAATCTGTCCGTTGACATCAATTGAAATCCACGGCGGCAGCACAGGCTCTTCCGAATCTACCGGCGGCAGCGGAGGCGGCGTAACTTCCACGGAATCGTCCGGTTTATGCGGCTCTTCCTTCTCCGGCACGCTTACAGCTGTTTCTGAGTTCTGGAACAAGTGCAGGAACTCGGTGTATTCGCGCGCCTCTTTCCATCCGCCGTCCTCTCCGTCCGTGCATATCAGCGTATCTTCGAGAATCGGCATCTGTGTAATATTGATGAATGAAAACGGCCCGTAAGTCTGCCCGTCCATGTTGATGTAATATTTCATTTTATATCCCCGTTAAGATTTTTTCCCCGAACTTTTCTTTGCTGCGGGTTTCTTTTCACTTTCTTTCTTCGGTGCGGGCTTCTTTACCGCTTTTTTTGCCGCAGGCTTCTTTTCGCTCTCTTTCTTTGCGGCGGGTTTCTTTGCCGCCTTTTTTGCTGCGGGTTTCTTTTCGGCTTTTTCTTCTGCCGGCTTCTCTTCTTCACCTTCTTTCGGAGCGTACGGAACCTCGATGCTTGTCGTTACCTGCAGCGGATAGGAGAAAATTTCAGCATTGTCTCCGCCGATTTTCGGATTGTTCGTGTTGCATACAAGCGTGTACTGGGTCAGATGTCCGAGCAGACGCGGAGTGAAATTCGGATTGTTTCTGTTCAGAATATCGAGCGCAAGTTTAATTGCGATAACCGTTACAAAGTCTATGTCGACCGAAATTCCGGGTTCGAAAGCAGCCTTTTCAAGTTCTTCCTCGGTTGTATAGAACTTGCGGTTCTGGTTAACTCTGCCAGACATTCCGCCGATAGCCCAGATAAAATCGCTGTAATCGGGCATTCCTTCTGGGAGGCAGTAGAAAATTTCACCGGCGAAAGCTCTTTCCCAGCAGCCGATCGACATCATCGGCATTCCGATTTCCTTCGCGATACCGTTTGCGTAGAGGTCGCCCTCACGGTTGTCGGCGCCGCCGATTACGATTGTGTCCTTATCGCAGAATTCGTTGATGAGATTAAGCGGAACTTCCTGAATCGTGCAGTTCTGCGTTACGACCTTTGCCGTTGGGTTGATCTGGAGAATCCTGTCTTTTACCGCGTCGGTTTTGAATCTTCCGACATCAAGGAGACCGCACTGGTGGCGGCAGATGTTGTGATAGCCGAGAATATCGTTGTCAACAAGCAGGAATCTGCCTACGCCCGCTTTTGCAAGCTCGAGGGCGACAAGGCTTCCGACCGATCCGCAGCCGACGAGAACGGCGCCTGTTTTCAGCATGACGTCTGATTCGAGAATGCCGACATTACGTGAAAAGATGTCAAGTTTGAGAAGAAAAGGCTCGTTTTTGGCGATTTTTCCGTCTGTATCCATGAAAACAAGCTTTCCTTCCTCAAAGAAACCTGTCAGCTCTTTCGGTTGCGTTTTGGGGCGTTTTCCTGTGATTTTTCCGATTTTTTTAATTGTCGGATAGTTGCTTTCGGCTTTTTCGGTCACGATGTTGTAGTAATTCGTGTTTTCAACGTAGTAGCCGTAAAAATCACCGAGATAATGCTCTGTTTCCAGGTGTTTGGGGAAACAGACGACTGTCTGGTTTTTTTTCTTCGCAAAGAATTTTTCTGCAATTGACGACATTGTAACCTCCTAATTCTTAATATTTCCAAGCAATTTCTTATACATTTTCACTTTACTTATCCCCGCATTGCGGCTTGCACTTTTGCAAGACATTATCATCAACTGTTTTCCTCTTGATCCATTTGAGGGTTTTATATGCTTCACAGTCGCATCTGCTCTCCAATGTGCTATGCAATATACCAGCATTGGTACTCAGCTGAAGGTTTTGAACTGCTTTATATACTTGTGTTTGGTTGCATTGTCCAACGGTTAATGCAGCCAAAACTTCAGTGAGGATTTTTTCATTATTTTTTCGGTCTCCTCCTTTAGGTTCATCTGCAGAGCGCCAGTTTGTGTAGTATGTTTTCGCATCTTCGTACTTTTTTTCCTTAGCCAAGTTGCGGCATCGCTCTTCTTCAGCTTTCTTTTTTTCTTC
>Ga0265301_10006329_pt1 | contig 11362 bp, 15 predicted proteins | sample AusTroGonzalo_MG_2_FD_193488 | JGI IMG/M metagenome (GOLD analysis project Ga0265301, IMG submission 193488) | Bovine rumen microbial communities from tropical cattle in Woodstock, Queensland, Australia - Gonzalo_04 | ecosystem: Host-associated > Mammals > Digestive system > Stomach > Rumen ...
GATGGTCTCGGTAGCGCTGGAGCTACTGGAGACGCCCTATCTGTGGGCGTCGTTGGAGAGTGAGCCCGAGCGTTTGCAGGTGTTCCTTGACAAGACGGACTGCATCCTGTTTGTGGAGCTCAGTGCTTGCCTGGCTCTGACTCTCAAGGGCAAACGCATCGTTCAGGCAGGTGACGGCGTGCGTTTCGTGCCGCGCGCTGTGCCGTCGGTGCAGGATGCCGAACCGTCGTATGCGCTGCTGTGCGACAACATACGTAATATGCGCTACCGTCTGGGGGTGGTGGACGGTTATGCCTCGCGTATCCACTACACATCGGAGTGGCTGCTGCAGAACGCTACTAACGGCATCCTGCGCGAGTACACGGGTGAGCTGGGTGAGGAGTTCGTGCAGGAGTTCTTCTACATGTCCGCTCATCCGAACAGGTACCACCAGCTGGCTAAGGATGTATGCGAGCTCGGCCGTATTCGCATGATTGAGGAGCACCTGAATGCCCAGAAGCCGTTTTACTATATCTCTCAGGAGTCGTTGCGCCGTGAGCAGGTCATGGCTCATATCCGCAGCGGAGATATCATCACGTTCGTCTCTCCTCATCCGGGTCTGGATCTTGCTCATGTGGCCATAGCGTATGAGACGGGCGGCACGATGCACTTCATTCACGCGTCGTACGGCGCGGGTAAGGTTATTGTCGAGCCGCGTTCGCTGGCCGAGTATGCCGGGCGGGGTATCCGTGTGGCGCGCATGCAGGACCTGTGAGCTGACAAACGACAAAGAGTTGCCGTCGGGGCAACTCTTTTTTTTGTTTTGAGGGAGCGGTAAGCGGGACTCGAACCCGTGAGAAAACCGACTATAACCTAACCAACTTAAACTCCTGATTTACAAAAGTCCAATACTATAAATTTATATACTTTACGGCGCGTTATTGACGCGCTATTTTTTTATTCTAAAAACTGCTCTAATTAAACGTCCCTTTAATTACATCCATTTCTCATTTGAGAAATTTGATGCAAAGATACGAAATTAATTTGGAAAATGCAAATATATTTGGAAAAAAATGAAAATGAAATTGGATTATTCTCTTGTAAAGGCTTTAGCTAAGCGCCAAGGTGTTACAATTCGTCATTTGGCTCAATTAGTTGAAATGACGGATAATGGATTTAAAATGTCTATTGAAAGTGGTAATTTTGCAGCAAAGAATGTAATATTGATTTGTGAAAAATTAAATATTTCGCCTAATGAGTTTTTTGGGGGGATATCTGATTCTTCGATAGCAATTAGTCAATATGGTACGCAAAATAGTCAAACTAACAATTTGTCGCATATTTGTGCTTTGGAAAGGCAGTTAGAAATAAAGGATCAGCAGATTGAAGCTCTTCTTAATATATTGAATAAACATAATGGCTGAGTTATTAGATCAAAATGCTTCTTATAAGCAAATAAAATATATAATTCACTATGCTCGTAAGTTTGTTGTAATAATATCTCCTTTTGTCGATTTTGAAAGTCTTTATGAACTTATTAATGATCGTCGTTCAAAGGATGTGTTTTTGCAGGTTTTTGCATATAAAAATAAGAGTGATGATTCTAAAGATGATATAGTTATTGATGAGCTTAAAAAACTTCATAATGTATCATTAAATGTTTTTCATAGGCCTGATGGAAGATATGATAAACGATTTCATTGTAAGTGTTATTTTAATGAATCTAGGTTTATGATATCTTCTATGAATTTATCATGGGCTAAGAATAGATTGCCGAATTTTAATTTTGAATATAGTGTATTATTGTATAAGTTAAAAGATAAGAAATTGTATTTTGAAGCTATTGATTGGTTTTGTTCTTGTTTTGTGAGAAAGATTGTCGGATATCGGTTGGGTATGACTGATTTGTTTAATCACGTTTCGTTGGGGCATTGTACTAGTTGTGGTGTTAGTATAGTTTGTAATTTACAACGTCATTATTGTACAGATTGTTATAGTAAAGAGATTAAGTATACTAGTGTGCGAATTCTTAAATATTGTCATTATTGTGGTGGATCAATGGATGGTATAAGTTCTATAATGCACAGGGATTGTTATGATCAGTATTATCAAAGTATTGGCATAAATAAAAGGACGTTTATTTGAAACAGCAAAGATACAAAAAAATATTCAAATATGCAAATGAAAAAGACTAATCAAATTCCCCTTCCACCTAAGGGATTTAGAAATCGGATTGCTGAAATTGTAGGATGCAGCACCAAAACAGTAACACTCGCACTCAGAAGCGATATCCATGGCTACAAGTGCGACAAAGTAAGAGAAACCTACCATAACCTGTATGTCAAACCCTATTTAAGACAAAAGCCATGATGAAACCAACAATCTTTGAAATCAACCCAACACAGGTAAAACTGGTGTTCAGCAAACAGCAGCTTGATGAAGTCCATCTATCGCCAAGCCGGTTCTGCGACGAACTCGACAAAACCATTGAGTACAATGTAATCGGATTCGAAACACTCAAGCACTACGAATGCGAATGCGGAGTTATATGCAAAAAAACCGCTATCGACGTAACCGTCAGAAACTCAAAAGGCTTCAACGCAACTGATACACAAGCTATCCTGAACAGCTTCAAAACCATTATTGCCAAGCATTATAAGAAATTATGATGCTGATATATGTTTTCCCCCCAAAAAAAACATGGCAGACTTAAAAAGTAAGGTACTCGACGCTACCGATGGTGGCCGTCGAATATTTGAAGACCTTTACCCCGGTGCAGACAAAATATTTGCTACTGGAAAAGGCTTCATTAAAATGCGCAGCGAAAGAACCGCCAGCGCAAGTTTCAAACTAATTGAAAAGAAAGGAGAAAAATACTGGATACTGCACGACTTCGGTAATGATCTTACACTTAATGCCATTGATGCGTATATGCAAGAAAACGGCATATTGTATTTCAAAGAGGCATTGTACCGGTTGGCGGAAGAATACAACATAGATTACAGTCTTGATCCAAAGATCAACAAAGCCCGGATTAAAACCAGGCCGATGACCTCAGATGACAAAGATTCAGAGGTGAAATGGGAAGTCCGAGATATTACAAAGGAAGAACTTGCCATTATGGGGCCGACCGTCACCAAAGAGGTGATGGATGCCTATAACTATAAGGCGCTCGCCTGGTACTCGATATGCAAGAACGGAAAGGTAACCATCTTCAGTTCAAATGAGAATTACCCTATCTTCATGCATGACTGTGGTACGTTCCAGAAGATATACAAGCCTTTTGAATACGACAAAGCCTACCGCTTCTATTATGTAGGAAGCAAGCCGGCTAACTACGTATTCGGATTGGATGAAGCCAAGAATATCCTGAAAGAAAGACAGAACAAATTTGACGATCTGGTCAAGAACGATTATTCACTAGATCTGGCCGAGCAGCAATCAAAACTTGAAGGCAAAAAACTGCCGGAGCTGATCATCTGCTCGGGAGAACGCGATGCAATGTGCATAGCCGGATTAGGATATATACCTATATGGTTTAACTCGGAATCCGCAAAGAAAAGCCTTGAACAGATAAACGTACTGTACGACATTGCCAACAGAGTGTACAATATACCGGATAAAGATACCGCAGGTATAGAGAACGGCCGGAAGATGGCATTGGATCATATCAATATTTACACTATAGAACTGCCGGAATGGCTGAGCCAGTTCAAGGACGCACGCATGCGGCCATGTAAGGATTTGCGTGACTATGTAGAACTACGACCGTCAAAGAACGAGTTCGAACGGCTGATTAACTCCGCACAACGGGCGAAGTTCTGGATACAGGACGGAAAAAAGATTCAGATCAAGTCCCTGAACCTGCTGTACTTTCTCCGACTGAATGGTTTCCATAAGTACAAAGACCCTATAACGTCCGAAATAAAGCTTGTAAGAGTGGAAGGTTTCAAAGTGACGGAATACGAACCTGTTCAGATTCGCGACTTTGTGCGCTATAGCTTACGTAACTTCCAGGTAGGCAATGATGTGATGGAAGCATACATCAACTCAAAAAAGACGACAAAACAAATATATGACGATCTGGAGACGATCGACATAGATTTTGTAAGCTCCACACCGGAAGGACGTACACTATACTTTGAAAATGTCATATGCAAAATAACACACAATCTTCCGAACAAAGACAATCCGGACTATACAGGCATCGAAACCACAAAAGAGCCTTCAGGAGGACAATATATATGGGAAGGCAAAATTATTCCACACAAGTTCAGTCGGCTGAAGCCGGCTTTCCATATTGATTGGGAAGACAAGCGGAAATTATACATCCATACTGATAACAATCCGTCACTCCTGCTGCGTTATTTCATCAACAGCAGCCGTCTGTATTGGCGCAAAGAACTCGAGCAGTGGCACGATGAAGGACTAAGCGATGAGCAGAATGCTGCAGATAACGCACAATACGCAGCTGATAACAAATTCAACATCTACGGGCCAAGGCTGACCGAGGAAGAAATGACAGATCAGATGCTGTGCTTCTCTAACAAGCTGTACATCCTCGGCTACCTGATTCACCGGTACAAGATAGCAAGTAATGCAAAAGCTATCTGGGCTATGGAATACAAGAATCCGGTTGAAGGACAATCCAACGGACGCTCCGGCAAGTCATTCTTTTTCCAGGCAATCGAAAAGCTGCACCTGTGCGAAACCGAAACAATGAACGGCCGGAATTCCAAACTGACGGATAACAACTTCTTTATGGATCGTGTATCCAAATCCACGGATATACTTCTGATTGATGAAGTTAACCGGAACTCGGACTTTGATACCTTCTATACGATGATCACAGGCTCCATGACCATCAACCCTAAAAACGAAAAGTCATTCGAGCTGAAATATGAAGACGCACCTAACATAGCCTTTACAAGCAACTTCGCACCGCCGAACCTCGACGCTTCGACGCTTGCGAGACTGTTGTTTATGGTGTTCAGCGACTACTATCACGAACAAAGTGACTACACCAACTACCTGGAATCAAGAAGTATCCGGGACGATGTCGGTGACATGTTCGAAGCCAACTACACGGAAGAACAGTATAACGCTGATATCAACTTCTGCATTGACTGCCTGCAGTTCTACCTGTCATGGCGCAAAATGAACCTTGATGCCATCAAACCGCCGATGCAAGGTATCAAAAAACGCTCACAAGAGCAGGAAATGGGACAGGCCTTCCTGCAGTGGGCACGAGAGTATTTTGACCGCGATGGTATTCATATTGACAGACCTATTGTTAGACAGGTTGCTTACAACGACTATTGCTCGACCATTACCAAGGGCAAAGAGATAAAGAGCAAGACAACCTGGATGAAAGCTCTACGCATATACGCCCGGTATTGCGACGATATTGAATGCGTCAATCCACAACAGCACCCTTGGTACCGGGAAGACGGTGACAGGCTGTCGGGTAAAACAACCGTTAAAGACAAATACGGATCATATGAAATGATTTACCTGAAGACTTACAATTGCGAAGACATGTCAACAGATGTTATAACTTATTAAATCTCAAAACGAAAGATTCTTTCTTGCCTCTGCTCAAAATTCTACTATCACTATATTAAGCTTAGAATAAAATGCACAATTACACTAAGAAGTTCCATATCAAAAACCACTCAGATCCAACAAATAACATGGAATCCCTTGACCAACAATCCATCTTATTTCCAGACACCTCACAAACATTCGCAGACTTTTTCTGCGGATGTGGAGGCCTCTCCTTAGGTTTCATCCAAGCAGGACTCAAATGCGTTTCCGCCATGGATATTGACCCAAATGCCATAAGCACCTACTGGCACAACCTCTGCTACAACACATGGAGCCATCTATGGGTACATCCAGAAAACACCAAAGCAATCAAGGCGCTACAAAAAATAAAAGGAGGACACACATCAAACTGGCTATTCCCCAAAGGAGTACCAGACAACTGGCTCCAAGTAAAAGACCCCATGCCTTGCCTTAATCTTTTTTGCTATTCCATACTCGACCTCGAACCCGAAGAATGGATGGATTTGTGTGGAGTACGCCCTGGCGACATACGCATATTCGCCGGCGGACCACCATGTCAAGGATTCTCCACTGCCAACTCCAACAGAAGCATCTTTGACGAACGAAACCAACTACCGCTGCGCTATCTCTATTACGCAAAAATCTGCAAACCAGACTACGTACTCATAGAAAACGTGCCCGGACTAATTACACTCGGCAAAAAAAAAGGAGACAAACACGGTCCTTTCGTAGACTGGATTACACAAGCCTTCGACGATGCAGGTTATAACATGAAATGGAACATACACAACGCCGCCGATTACGGTGTGCCACAAGTACGCAAAAGAGTACTCTTCCTCGGATGGAGAAAAGAACTCAAATTCGACGAAGAACCTACACTTATTGCCGGCAACTACGGTAACGAACCCGGAAAAATACCCTACCAAACCGTATTAGAAGCTATTGGACACCTACCGGCATTAAAAGCCGGAGACATATGGGATGATGATCCACACCCATACGGATATGATCACATAGACGGCTACGTTATCTGCCCACAGTGTCTTGAATACAACAAAGAAGAACGAACCCACTGCATTCACTGTGGATATGAACTAAACAATCCTATCCGCGGCGGAGTACTGCGCTTCCCAGGCGTCGGACTTATGCTCGATTGCAAAAAACCAATAGACAATATCGAACTAATGAAAATACACATACCAAAAGAAATTGTAAAATTTAAATCATAAAAATACACCTCATACAATATGGAAACGATAAAATTTCTATGCGAATTTTTCTTCACTAACTTTTGACATTGGTTAGGAGGGTTAATCTACCTTACATGTATATGTGGAATAGGACTTATCAATTTTAACTATAAATCAAAAACTAATTCTTTATCATGAAAAAAATAATGTTCAATGATGAATATGGCTTAACAAAAGCCGTACTTAATGGAGAAAAAAACATGACAAGACGTATAGTTCCAAACGGCACGCCACTCGGAAACTGGAATGAAACACTTAAATACTCGAGATACAAACCCGGAGATATAGTTGCTATAGCACAAAGCTATAGCGAACTGCTTTGGAACCTCTCTCTAAAAAATTATGAAAGAATTCTGAATCTAAACGGCATAAAAACAAATGACGACTTCATTGACATTCTTAACGGCCCAGGACTTCATAATAAAATGTTCGTTCGAGCCAATTACATGCTCAATAAAATCGAGATAACAGATACAACAATAGAACGCCTACAAGATATAACATGGCACGACGCTATACGCGAAGGTGTCCGAATGTGCAACAATCTTTCAAGTAAAGGTGAAATAATTCAAGGCGCATATTGTTACGCAATCCGATGCGGATTACTATTTGACGATCCTATCAAAGCATATGCTTGCCTTATCAACCGCATCTGCGGCAAAGGAACATGGGAGAGCAATCCCTTCGTATATGTGTACACATTCGAATATATAAATTAAGGAGATATGAGAGAAATCAAATTCAGAGGTCGCAACGGCAATATGTGGGTGTATGGCAACCTGCATATCAGAAAGCATGAGAAGTACGGCGACTCAGCGTTCATCATCGGGAGTACAGAAAAGCCAGCCACTATGCAGGTGGATGTGCAGACAGTCGGCCAGTTCACCGGCGTGCACGATGTCAACGGAAAGGAAATCTTTGAAGGTGACATCTTGAAGTTCACGGATGACGGGCTGCTCTGCTATGTCGATTGGCACAAGCACCTCCGCAAGTTCTATCTGAGTTTCGGAGAGAAGCAGAAAGAGAACGACACGAAATCCGATATATTTGAGATGATGCGCATGGGCTACAAGTTCGCCATTGTCGGTAACATCCACGATAATCCCGAATTGCTGAAAAGGATATGATGCTGAACGATACACTGAAACGCATGGAGGTAAAGCACCGCAGACCCGTCTCGGCTCCACAATCGCTACCGGTCTATTACGGATGGGCAAAGATAAACAGAGGGCAGAAACGCGAAGCATTGACCGTTATCTTCCTGAACGAGCATCCCGGACCGCGTGTCGGCAGAGACGGACAGGACGGCGTGACAAAGTGGATCGTACCGGCGTACAAGAGATTGCAGACCGAAACGGAGATGAAAGATGCGGCCGATGTCATGAGGACCTACACATCCTACAGCATCTTCATGGACGAAAAGCATATCCGTGGCAGTCTGGACGCTGCTCTGAAAGCGAACTTTGACGCAGATGCTAATCATGTGTCGGAGCCGGAAAGGACGAAGATACGCGAGGCACTGCGCCGGAGTTATCTCGACAACCATCACGGCTATAAAGAGCCGGTAAAACAATTAGAATTGGATATATAAAATAATGTTTATATGAAAGCAGAAGACTTAATGGTAGGCAACTGGGTTGCCCTTGAAATCCAAGTGGATGATGTAGATAATCATCCTGTGTACGAACAGATACCTATGCGAGTTAGTAGCTTATCGCATGGTGTAATAGAACTGGAAGAAGCCGGAGAACTTGGCAATCAGATTTACTCTGTAGTTCCGCTTAAACTCACTCCAGAGATACTTGAGGAAAGTGGATTCGTTCGCGAGGAGGTGACTTTTGCTAAATGTCAGTATATCTTATACACTCCTTGCTCTCCCGGATATAGACCACATCCACTAAAAACGGTGTATGTGACAATCTCTGATTATATCGGCATCTCTATCAATTACCAGACGAAAGCAGGTGGGTTCAAGAGATACGACGGGGCATGTCAATATGTTCACGAGTTGCAGAACGCAATGAAGCAATGTGAGGTTGAACACAAGATCGTAGCACGCAAAGCATGATAACAATGTATTTGATAGTGCGTATGTCTATGTACATACGGAAACAGCAGTTTTATCAATGGGCGCAGGCAGCAGTCAACTGGCACGCCGATTAGCCCGGAAAGGAATAGTTATGAAAGCAAAAAAAATCACATTCTTTATTGACGGAAATGAGGTCGCATTCGTAACGGCTCATCCGTCGCAGGTTGACAGGTTCAATCTACTGATGCAGCGTTTATGTAGATATGCTGCGCGTTTTAACTACAATGTTCAATACCAAACAAAGGAGGTGGAATTATGAAAAAGGAACTGAACGGAAAGGCGATATACTCTCCATCTGGCAAAGCGGGCGAGTATGCCAAATATGCTTGTAATTTCTATGTTGGATGTTCCAACAACTGCGACTACTGCTATTGCAAACGCGGCTTACTCTCTCATGCTATGGGTGGCACCACTCCGACCCTCAAAAAATGCTTCGAGGGTCACAGCCCATACGGAATCTTCGTCAAAGAATTGCATGAGCGTATCGTACCGCTCCGCAAGCATGGTCTGTTCTTCACCTTCACCAGCGACCCGCTCCTGCCAGAAACGCAAGACCTAAATAACGCTGCCGTGCTCTATGCCGTGAACCAAGGCGTGCCGTGCAAGTTCCTGACCAAACGTGCGGACTTCAAGGTGCTCGATTCGTTCTACAACTTCCAACACCTCATCGCCTATGGCTTCACGCTGACCGGCATGGATGCAATGGAACTCGCCGCAAGCAGTAATCAAGACCGCATCGCAACGATGGAGTATTTGCACAATCGCGGCTTCAAAACCTTTGCCAGCATTGAGCCGGTCATTGACATCGAGAAGAGCAAGCAGATGATAGCCCAGACGCTCGGCTACTGCGACCTGTACAAGATAGGGCTGATGAGCGGTCACAAAGACTACACTCGTGAGCAGGTGGCGCAGTTCGTGATGGATGTAAACGACATGATCCACCGCCACAACTTCTACAACAAAGAGGATGTCAAGGTCTATTGGAAGGACAGCGTGCTGGAGTTCCTAAAGATTGAGCGCACGGACAAGTGTTTCGACCATTGGTTCTGCGTCGGTGCCGACTATAACATGTTTAACAATTAAATATTTCCACTATGTTCATTGATGAAGAAATGGAGCAAATTTATGCTTCTACCGGAAAACTTTCCGATGTTATTAAAACCCTTGTTCAAAAAACACTTCCGGATAAATGCGAAGCAAAACACTTTCAGCACGCTGATCACATTTGGCGGCACTTCGCTTCGCATCACCAAGAACTTAATCCTGACGGATTCAAAAAATATCTCTTGCGATTAGCTCCGGATTATGAAGATCTTATCAATAAAACATTATCTCGTAAAATTTAATAATATGAAGACCACTACTACACTCCCTAAACGCAATAATGCAAATAGTGGACAAAAGGCACACAACGATAACCAACCTTACAAAGTTGGGCGCATCAAGCGAGGAAGCTGGGCTTCCCGCTGCTTAAAAGTCACAGACATTATTGTCTATGATTCCGAACTTGTTCACATATACAAGAATCACGGAAAAGAGTTAGAATCACTCGGGATGAAGGCATTTGACTATGTGCAATTTGTTGTAACACACTTCCAACGCATCTATAAAGGTTCAGGTAACAGCTTCATACTTGTTGTTCCCAGGCGTCAGACTTCATCTACTGCCGCTATTGAACTGCATATAGAATCCATCAAAAACAAAGAAGTGTACAAAATAAAGACAGCCAACCCGATTGAAACGAATAGACTGTCTTCGAAAATACTGTTATGCGCTAACGACCGCTAACGAAAAACTTCCGTTCAAATTAGCAAAGAGATAGCCTGCACCCTCCTTTTCTTGCCTCCTGAGCAAAGATAAAAACAGGCTCTGATCAGGAAGCGGCTGAAACATAACAGATATATTTCCGATACAAAGGTACAAAAAATATTTCAAATATGCAAATTTTTATACGAAAAAATGCTCGATTTCAGGCATATATGTGCTAATTGAAAACCCTATTATACAATAAATAACAACTTTAAAATTTTACGATTATGACTATTCAGGAACAAGTATCCAAAGTGATGCCTATCATTGAAGGCACCAGTACCAAAACAGGGGACAAATGGTATTCCCGCGACCTTATCCTTGTTACCAATGACCGCTACCAAAAGGAGATGGCATTCACCTTCAAAGGTGGCAATGTGCATCTTCTCGATGCTGTTGCCCCGGGTGATCGTGTCGAAGTAAGCTACGACATTGAAAGTCGCGAAGCCAACGGCCGCTACTTCACCACGCTCTTTGCTTGGAAAATCAACATCCTAAGCAAAGCAAGCACACCGGCGCCGGACACGGCACAAAACCAAGCAGAACAACCATTAAACCAATAACGGTCATGACACATTTCTTAAGAAAACCGAGATTTTATCTCTCAAGATATAATCCTATCCACTCAAAAAAGATTCGCCCTAACGATCCTTGCCCCTCCGGTAGC
>Ga0265301_10006335_pt1 | contig 11357 bp, 24 predicted proteins | sample AusTroGonzalo_MG_2_FD_193488 | JGI IMG/M metagenome (GOLD analysis project Ga0265301, IMG submission 193488) | Bovine rumen microbial communities from tropical cattle in Woodstock, Queensland, Australia - Gonzalo_04 | ecosystem: Host-associated > Mammals > Digestive system > Stomach > Rumen ...
TCGGTGATGGTGGTGGGTGTATGTCCGAGCAGAAGCTGAAGCACCAGAGGATCACAACCACACTCACGCATCCGAGTTGCAAAGGTATGCCGACAATCGTGTGCGGTATGCCCACAGAATGATTTTAAGGCTTTATTTAGGCCGTCATGGGTATAGCCATACAAATTACCACCTTGCGCTTTATAGTCGCTAAATAGGGGCAATACATGTGAGTGAATGGGTATCTTTCGGATGCTTGATTTGTTCTTGGCAATCTGGATATCTATGGTGCCATTTTCTGTATCAATGTTCTCAGGATCGAGTTGCTTGAGTTCCTTTGTTCTCATACCTGAATAAAGCAACATAAGGGTTATCTTGCTCCACCATTCACCGATATTCTCCAAGCCTGTTGCCTGTTCACAGGTCAATACTTCACGTTCTCTGCGATTGGTAACAGAATTGCTGTGCAGGTACCGGGAAGGATCACGATCGACAATCTCATTCTGCAAGGCATAGGCATACACCTTATGGCAGACAGTTTTTATTTCCTGTTGTTGTGTAGTGGTGCAGGCATCAATACATTTCTGCATCTGATTGGCTTTGATGGACCTGATCGGCATGTCTTTGATGGGTTCAAGGTATTTATAGGCGGCATAGTAGTTGTTTTTTCTGCCATCCGTAAAATGCTTTTTGGCTCCCTCATAGCAATCCGCAAAGGTCACTGACATCATGTTAAGGTCAAAAGGATGGTCATGAAAGTCCATGAGGGCCTTTAATGCTTCTGCCTTAGTTGCATAATAACCAATGTCCTTGATTATCTGGGTATGTTTCATCAAGACAGGATCGAAGGCCCACCCGATAGTCACTCTTGCTCTCCATGGTTTTCGCCTTTTTTCTTTAGTTTTATAAACAGTGCCGAGGCCATTGCTTAATCTCATATCATTTATCACCTTGCAATGTGTTAATTAACGTCTTGCATTCTTCTAATTGTCGCTCTAAAGATTCTTTTTGCTTCATTACAGATATCAATTGCTCTTTATTGAAGATTGTATCGTTAATTCTTTTTTGCAACATTCTGAGTTCACTGAGTTCAAGGATGTTGATTTTGAAAAGGATATCTTCAATTGAAATATCACCGGGTTCACGTTCTTTGGTGTCTGTAAGATAAGCTATTGAGCAATCAAATACTTTACATAGTTTTACTACTTCGCCAAGGTTTGGCTCTGTTCTTTCGTTCTCATAAGAGGATAAGGTTTTGGGGTTGATCCCGGTCTTGATACTTAGGTCAACCTGTGTCCATCCTCTTTGTTTTCTCATTTTGATTAAATTCTCAGCAAATCCCATGTAATCACCTCCCACATCTATAATATACCATATTTTTTACTTTTTGTAATTCTTTCTGTTGACAATCTACAAATTTACTGATATCATACATAATGTGGTTATGAGGTAGGCACACACTATATATTGAAAGGAGGACCAAATGAAGCTTACTTTACGAGAGTGGCGAAGGCTTAAGGAAGTGACTCAGGAACAGCTTGCAGAGGTATGTGGCATACATGTTAATACATATCGTGCATGGGAAGAGAAGCCTTCCGAAATCAAGATATCCAATGCGATTAAGATCGCAGAGCGGCTTGGGATAACTCTTGATGACCTTATTTTAGAGCCGTAGGTCTACAAAAAGTAATAATTCGGAAAGGAGGTAGAACATGACCATTCCAGAAGCAGCCAAAAAACTAAATCTGTCCGAGCAGTTGCTCCGGGTATGGATTCAGCACAACACATGTCCATTCGGTGTGATCCTGAGAAGCGGTAAGCGAAAGACTTATTACATTCAGGAAGATAGGTTAAAAGCATGGTGCGAGGGCAGATTATAAGGAAAGAATGAGGGAAAGTATATGACGGAAACAGCAAAAATGTGGTTATGGCTGATTGTGGCCCTAATCGACACTTACATCATTATTAAGAACGACATGGGAGGTAATCGAGAACATGAACAGCGGCGAGATTTATATCGTAAAAAGAGGAAACACAAGAGTGACATTGCCTGATAAGACAAGCGCAACCAACATAGTGATCGCTTTAACAGTTCTGGGAGGGTGCGATTCAATATCGACACAGATGATAACAGGTAACAAACAGGATTTGGAGCTTTTTGAGCTTGCTTTTCTGGATAAGCATGTCAAGGTCGTATCTCAGCACGATGCAGAAGTTGTCCTTCATTGGATGATGGAGCTTGGTTGTCAGAAGGTTACGATCGAGAAGATCAGCGAGGCGGCAAGCGAAGAAGCAGAAAAATAATGGGCAAAGTTAGGAGGAAAGACATATGGAAGAAACAAAATGGCTTGAAGGCCAGACGATGACCATTCCTATTGAGAAGTTTATCGAGATGAAGATAGAAATGGCAGAGCTTGAGAGAGAGATCAGAGAAGTGCGCAGCGAAAAGTATGAGCTTAAGGAACAGTTGGAAGAAGCTCACAAGTCTGTATCTGATTATAAGAAACAGCTTATGGATGTCCTTGGTGTTAATAAGGAGTAGTGGTCATGTTAGGGATGTATGATGCTCAGGCTCTGGCAAGGTTGGAGGAAAGATATCTCGATCCTGATTACAATGGCTCGATATGGTCAGAAGAAAAGGAAGAGGCTGAGTATAACAGAGCGGATGAAGAGTATGCAGAAAGATACATGGAAAGGAGGTTTGAAGATTGAGTACGTTATTTAATATTGTCGGTGAATTTCAGGATCTGTATCAGCTTGCCATTGATGAAGAGTTAGATCCGCAGGTATTTGAGGACACACTTGAAGGCCTTAAGGGTGAGCTTGAGATTAAGGCAGGCGGTTATATCAGTGTCATTCAGCAGTTGGATATGGAATCCAAGAAGGCTGACGAGCTGATGCATCAGTTTGAAATGAAGAGGGATATTCGCAAGGCCCGGATAAAGAGGATGAAGGATATGCTCTTGGATGCCATGGTCCAGACCGACAACCTCAAGATCGAGGCAGGTGAGTACACAGTAAAGGTAGTAAACAATGGCGGAGTTGAGCCAATGATTATTGATGGTGAGGTTCCTGAATCTATGTGCAAGGTCATTTTAGAGCCTGATAAGAAGCGCATAAGAGAAGCCATTGAGAGTGGACAGGATGTGCCGTATGCACACCTTGAGCCAAGAGGTAAACATATAACAATCAAGTAAAGGAGGGAAAAACATGGGTTTACCAATCTTAATTCTGGGCGAAACAGGCTCAGGCAAAACGTACAGCATCAAGAATTTTGATGTTGATGAGGTCGGAATATTCTCAGTTGAGAAGCCGTACCTTCCATTTAAAAAGGATTTCAAGGTCGCAAAACATGCCACCTATGAAACCATCATGACTTGCTTTAAGAACGATCCGAAGCTTAAGAGGTACATCATTGATGATTCGCAGTACCTGTTGGTTAATGAGATGTTCGACAAGGCAAAGGATGCAGGTTATGGGAAGTTCACAGACATTGCGCTGCACTTCAGGAATCTTATCCATTTTATTAACCATCAGTTGCCGGATGATGTGATCGTGTATTTTCTACACCATACAGAAACCGACAGTAACACCGGGAAAGTAAAGGCGAAAACTGTCGGTAAGATGCTCGATAATCAGCTTACTGTGGAAGGTTGCTTTAATATCGTGCTTCTGTGTTCTGTTGAAGCTTCTGAACATTATTTTATCACACAATCGGATGGTTATACAACTGCTAAGAGTCCAGAAGATATGTTTGACATTCGGATTCCCAATGATCTTAAGGCTGTGGACACGGCAATCCGTGAATATTACGGCATGGAAATACCCAAGAAACCCAATAAAACTAAGGAGGACAAATAAATGAAGGCATTTAATGGTTATGACGAGGCAAAGGAAGCAGCTAAGCATATGGGAGGAGAGAGGCTCCCGATCGGAGCTTACGTCTGTGAGATTAAGAACGTGAAGTATGTAACAGGTGAGAATGGCAATTCTGACAGGATTGATATTCTGTTCGATATCGCAGAGGGTGAGCAGAAGGATTTCTTTAAGAATCAGTATGACGGCAACACTTCAGAAGATAAGAAGTGGAAGGGCCGCAAGTCTATATATATTCCCAAGGATGACGGATCAGAGAAGGATGGATGGACAAAGAACAGCTTTGCCAAGTGGGTAAACGGCTTTGAAGATTCCAATCCCGGATATAAGTGGGATTGGAAAGAGGATAAGTGGAAGGGCCTCAAGATCGGCATCATATTCGGTGAAACAGGAACAGTGATCGAAGGCCGTGAGATTCTGTATACCGAGCCGAGATTTGCCTGTGATATCAAGAAGGTAAAAGATGGTTCGGCACCCAAGGCCAAGTTTGTTGCCAAGAATGGTTACACAGGCACCAAGCAGAATAATACATCCAATGACTCTGGCTCCGAGTTTATGAATATTCCTGAAGGCGCAGCGGAAGAGATCCCCTTTGATTGATGGAAGGGTATGAAATCCAAAACTGTCTTGATAGTATGAAAATCCTTGTTGATTCTGCGGAACAGCCAACAGAAGAGTATAAAAACAGATGCGATTCTTTTGGTGTTCCGTATGAACGAAGGAATCTTGATTATGCAGATTACACCTATGATTTTCTGTTACCAAGCGGAACATGGCTACATGAAACGGAATCAGTGGTCAAGGGGCATGTGGTTATTGAACGAAAGATGTCGCTCAGGGAGTTATCTGGAAACCTCTGTCAGAATTGGGAGCGGTTCTGCCGTGAGTTTGACAGGGCCAAGAAGAACAATGCTTCTGTATACCTTCTTGTCGAGGATGGCTCTTGGATGAAGATCATAACAGGCAAGTATGGCACTAAGTTCAATAGCAAGGCTTATCTTCACAGGCTGCTTAAGTTGATTTCTGTATATCAAATAAAGCCAATCTTCGTTCACAAGGAATTATCAGGGCAGATGATTTATGAAATTTTGTACCGGGAATTAAAAACAAGATTGGAGTCAGGGGAATATGGATAGGAATAAAACGTGGGTAAAAATTTACCGACAGATTCAAGATACTACCATTTGGGCCTCAGACCAACCATTTGATTACCGATCTGCATGGATTGATTTGATAATGATGGCAAACATTGAAGATAAGACCATCTTATATCAAGGCCATGTTATTCAGATTAAGCGAGGTGATGTATATACGAGCATCAGAAAACTTGCCGATAGATGGCATTGGTCAAATGGTAAAGTTAGTAGATTTATCAATATTCTGATTCAACTTGAAATGGTAAAGAAGAGGAAATCTGTAAAATGTGCGACACTTCTAAGCCTTGTAAATTATGAGAGTTTTCAGAGTAAGCGGAACACTGACGGACACAGTGACAGACACACCGATGAACACACTGACAGACACAGTGATGAGGACACAGGCGGTAGACTACTAAAGAATACTAAGAATGAAAAAAGAATAAAAGAAGAGCAGCCGCCAACCTCTCAGGAGGTTGTCGCTGCCGAAGAAGATGAAGAGCCACCTGTGCCCGGTGCCGTAAAGATGGCGAATGGTGGTTGGAATTATACACCATGGATTGATTGGGATGCTGAAGATGACGAAGAGGAGGCAACGTGAGTATTTATGAGTTTAAAACTGAAGATGCCGAGCGTTTCGCCAGAGAGTTTGGTCAGAAGTTAAAGTTTTACGGCGATGAAATTACTTTTGACCTGTGCCCATATTGTCGAGGAGGGAGCAAGCCAGACAGAGGAACATTTTCAATAAATAGGAAAACAGGGAAGTTTCAATGCAAGCGGAGTTCCTGTGATGCCCATGGGAACATGATTACTCTGGCAAAGGATTTCAGTTTTGAATTGTCAGAGGATGTTAAGCGGTATTACAACATCAGAAATTACAATGGGAGATTTAGAACATTCAGAGATTCGCACAGGATCACAGAGTCAAAGGATGAAGCCGTTGAATATCTGAAAAGCCGTGGGATATCGGAAGAGGTCTGCCGTAAGTATGAGATCACTGTAAAGCCAGACGATAAGAACATCATTATTTTTCCCTTTAAGGATGAAACAGGTGAGCTGAAATTCATTAAGTATAGAAACACGCATCCGTCAGAGGGCCAATCGAAAGAATGGTGTGAATCAAATTGTATGCCTATCCTGTTCGGAATGAATCATTGTTCGGATGGTGGCAGGTTGGTGATTACAGAAGGACAGTTCGACAGCCTGTCATTGGTCGAAGCAGGTATTGAGAATGCGGTTTCAGTTCCGATCGGCATGAATGGGTTCACATGGGTGCCTCACTGTTGGAATTGGTTGCAGAAGTTTTCCGAGATTGTTGTTTTCGGTGATTGTGAAAAAGGGATCATAAGCTTGGCAGACACAATCAAAGCCAAGTTCCCAAAGAAAACCAAGGTTGTCAGGGTTGAAGATTACAAAGGCTGCAAAGATGCCAATGATATTTTAAAGACAGAGGGCAAACAGGCTCTTATAGATGCGGTAAACAATGCCGAGTACACTACATCGTCAAGGCTTAAGGAAATGGCAGAAGTTCAATCGGTTAATATCGAAAGTCAGCCATGCATCAGTACCGGGTTTTACGAGTTGGACAAGATTCTGACAGGTGGTTTCCATTACGGAAGTGTGATTATCCTCACAGGTAAACGTGGAGATGGTAAATCAACAGTTGGTTCACAGTTTATCGCAGAAGCCTTAAGACAGGACCACAATTGCATGATTTATTCAGGAGAGCTGCCAAACGAGTTTGTTAAGAATTGGCTTGACCGACAGATTATCGGAAAGAAAGACCTGACAACAGCAGATAGCAACAAATGCAATGCTTGGTACAAGGGCAGGTTATTTATTTACGATGACACAGATTTAACAGATGATGACGATGAAACAGTGGCCTTGATTGAGATTATGGAAGAAGCCATATACAGAAAAGATTGTAAAGTCATCCTTCTGGATAATCTGATGACAGCCATGGAAGAAGAAGCCGACACAACAGAAGCCTTGTATATCAAACAATCAAAGTTTGTGGGCAAGATGGCAAAGTTGGCGAAGAGGTTGAAGGTTGTCATTATCTTGGTGGCCCATCCAAGGAAAACCTTGGGAACAGCATTGAGTAATGATGATGTCAGTGGTTCAGGAGATATTACCAACAAGGCAAGCATCGTGATGACTTATTCCAGAATCACACATGGTGGCGAAGAGCCTGATCCGACAATAAGAGCATTAGCCGTAACCAAGAACAGGCTGACAGGCAAGCTTGGCACAGTAAAGGTTTATTTTTCGGAAGATAGCAAGAGGATTTCAGAAACCTCTGTTGATTCCGACAAGGTGTATATATCAGAAATGACATACATAGATGATGATTATGAGATTCCATTTGATTAGGAGGGTAAATGTTAAAACAGGGCAAAAAGATTTATGAATTTATCAATAAGCTCTGGAAGTTCATCAAGGCCACCGAGATCCCGGCACAGGATAATCAGAGTGCTTGGGATCAGGTGGTGGATGATGCAACAGAGCTAACCAAGGAATACCAGACAAGTGATCCGATGCACAGGTTGTTCAGAACATGGGTTATGGCATATCTCGATTATATGTCGGCGGTCAGCAAGGGTGTTCCGACACTGATGCAAGAGTGTAATGAGGTTAAAGATAAGATATAGCAGCGCAACCAAACAATCTGCTGCCGAAAAGGTTGGGGGCAATACAAGGAAATATTCCCATGAGTTTTTTGAGGAGTTGGAGAGGCAGAATGAAGCGATGTTTAGATAGGAGGGATTATGAAGGTAAAAACAGCGCATTGCCTGTTTGAACAATCCGGGACATTTAAAAATGAATTTAAAAAATTAGGAGTCGAAGCATTTGATTATGACATCTTAAATGATTTTGGGCAGACGGATTATCAGATTGACTTATTTGCTGAAATCGAAAATGCGTATGTGGGGGGGGCAAGTATATTTGACAAGATTGATAAGGAAGATATCATTTTGGCATTCTTTCCATGTATCAGATTTGAAAATCAGATAATGCTTTCATTCCGGGGGCAGGCAAAGCAGATGGGCAAGTGGAGCATGAAACAGAAAATGCTTTATGATATGACACTTCTGGATGAAGTTAAGCGCAATTATGATGTTGTGAATAAGATGTTTATCGTTTGTATTGACCGAGGTTTGCAATTAGTGATGGAGAATCCTTATTCAGAAGAACACTTTTTAAGAAGGTATTGGTGTTATCCTGCGACAATTATCGACAAGGATCGGAGAGATAATGGCGACTATTATGCAAAGCCAACACAGTTTTGGTTCTGTAATATGGAGCCAAAAAACAACTTGGTATTTGAGGCTGTTTCATATAACCATATCGGAACAGGTGACACATTAAGGAAGTTAAATTCTTCTATATATCCAAAGGAATGGGGCAAACTTGAGTTAAGTAAGGCCCGGTCTATGATTCATCCTCAATATGCAAACCGCTTCATACGGAAGTATTTGATTGATTGGGAACAGGATTTTTCGGAATTGTATAAAAATCAGGAGGGATAAATGACAAACAAAGAGGCGGCAACATATTTACAGTGGGCAATAATAACACTATTAGGGGAAAAAAATCAGCCTGAATCAAATTTATATATTGCCTTGAATATGGGTAAACACGCACTTGAAGGTATTGAAGATGCAATAGCCGAGATAGAAAGGCGAATTGAAGTTCTTGAAAATGATTTAAAGGATGACAGATTTTATCAGGGCAAGTTGCTTGGATGCAAGGTGTGTCTTAATACAATCCGCAAATGTATTGAATAGGGGGGCACATGGGCGAAAGGGGTACAAAGCTTTATGACGTTAAAGACCATAAGGTCTGCCAACATTGTAAGTATTACTACACATATACAGATTGTTGCGGTTATTACTTCGAAACAGGTGAGTTAAGAACAGCGAAAATGGGGAAGATAAGGTTGCCGAAGGGGAAGTGTGACAAGTTTGTAAAGGGGAAGGCTGATACAGCCGCAAGGAAGGAGGCATTTTGTCTTGGGAAATTATGATTTATCCGGGTTAATCGGAACAGAGATAGTTGAGCGTGAGGTTGTTACCAAAGAGATTCAGGGTAAGGCGGTCAGAAAGGTCAGATGGACAGTCACCGAGGCATATCCACATTTTGTTAAGGCAATGAGGATCGCTGAAAATGGTGCGGAGATATTTACCACGTTTAATGTCGGCACCTTGATAACGATGGGTGTGATTCAGCAGAAGGGAGTGAGATATATCGGATGAGTGAAATGACATTGCCAACACCGAAGAAGTGTTATGAAAAAACATCATATTATAACCAAAAGATATACGGAATGAGTCGAGTCACATGGCCCACTTGCATCTACCTGAAGAATGGGAAATGTCAGCTTAATGGATGCGTGAAGAATACGAAGGGAGTGAGAGGATGAAGCGGTTGGATATATTAAAGGCCGAGAAAGAGAAAATTAAGGAGATGCGTTGTTTGTCCTTTAGCCTGATAGATAAATGCATCGAGTGGTATGATCGTGAAATTGAGGCTATTGAGGTGCATGGGGCGGCGAATGACGATTATAAGGATGTGGCACAGGCAGATGAGGTTTGCGACAATGATTGCGAACACTGTATATGGACGGAATGTCCGAAAGATGGTGATGATTACAAGTACATCAAGGAAATAAGCAAACCGACAGGAATTGAGTTTGATGAAGAACAGGAGCAGATTGACTTTGTTCAGCCGCATAAGACGATACCTTGCAAGATTAAGGTGGCAGATGGGGATTTAATCAGCAAATCGAAGTTGGTTATGTACTTGAATGATTGGCGGTTTGGTGTTGCACCTGATGAAACCACAAATCCGAATGTGAGATACAAGCGACAAGTTACAGTTGATGTGATTGACGAGTTTATGAAGATTGTCGAGGAGTTGCCGAGTGTGGCTATACCGTCAGCAGAGCCGCAGTGGACTCCTGTTAGTGAGAGGTTGCCGAAAGAAGGTGAAGATGTACTTGCTTGTTTTTACACGGGAGAAGGGAATTACAAGATGATGGTATCACGCAGAAGTGATTATAACTATTGGAATGGAGTTGGCAGAACAGCAGATATGGTCGCATGGATGCCATTACCAAAGCCGTATGAGCCACAGGAAAGGAGCGATAAGGAATGATAACATACATAATAGGTGAAGCAGATAGGATTCATGTAAAAGGCGAGTATTACGAAGGCAAAAAGTTATTGCGATGCAGTAATTGTGGTGAAAGAGGGATAAGTCTGTTTGATATGCACTGTCGGGGGTGCGGTTTTCTTCTGAACAGGATTGACAGTATTGATGGTGCAATGAGGGTATCACACACACCACCAATCAAAGAGGTAGATGAGTTGCCCAATTTCACGAACCGCATGGAAGTTAATTATGTGGCAGAAAGTGAGGATAAGGAATGAATGTGTACTGTGTAATGCGTGGAGAAGCAAGAACTGATTTAGACCATGTTGTATATGCTACAACAAGCAAAGCTGATGCTGAAAGATTTGCACATGAATATGATTTCCTTGATTATGACGGAAATCCATATGTTGAAATATTAGATGTGGCAGAAAGTGAGGATAAGGAATGACACAGATAGAACACGATAAAATAATAAATCTAATAAAACACGGAGCATTACAGGGTATTGATACGGGCAGACTTGATGGAAAATGCGAAGATGTAATCCCTATAGAAGATGCTATTGCTATTGTTGATTTAGTTTACGAGGCAGAAAGTGAAGATGGAGAACAGACAACTTAAATTTCTGTGACTATCTTAAAACAGCATCTTAAATTTTTGAGTTGGAGGGAAACAACCATGAAAGATTGTTATGAATGTAAATATGCCGAATTCGACACAGAGGAATACTACGGAGGCGGCAAGGAAAAAATTGTCACTGACTGCAACAGTCCTGACTTCTGTTCGGAACAGTTACACGTTGGTGATTGTATCAAATGTAAAGACCGGGATGACATGATAAACACCATGCACGATCTCATCATGGAAGGTATCGAAACCGAGTTCAAGTATGAGCGTCATGGACAGAAAGGCTTATGGTTGGAGGTGATAAAAGTTGGTAATTAAGGTTGTGGGTTTGTTCATGTTGGTTATGACGATGTTTTGGCTTGGCTATATCATTGGGAGGTGCGGATTATGAATGACGAGTATTATGACCTTTACAAAAGGGATGCGGATTTTAAGGAGTATGTTGACAAGTGGTGCAAGGATCATGATCTTGGTTTGTTTGAGGCTCTGGCAATGAATCTGCTGCAAGAATATGCCAAGTATTTGAAGGAGGGGAAGAAGTGAAGCCTAAGTACAATCTTTACAGTGCATATCCGCAAT
>Ga0265301_10006339_pt1 | contig 11351 bp, 10 predicted proteins | sample AusTroGonzalo_MG_2_FD_193488 | JGI IMG/M metagenome (GOLD analysis project Ga0265301, IMG submission 193488) | Bovine rumen microbial communities from tropical cattle in Woodstock, Queensland, Australia - Gonzalo_04 | ecosystem: Host-associated > Mammals > Digestive system > Stomach > Rumen ...
GAACCCGAGACCCCCACATTAAAAGTGTGATGCTCTACCAACTGAGCTAACGAGTCATCCTCCGTATTTGGGACTGCAAAGATAGAATGATTTCCGGAATTAACAAAATTTTTAAGGATTTTTTCTATCCTCCTTCCCGGTAATCCTTGCAATGGCCTCAAAACTGCCCAGGTCGCTCCATTCCCAGTCGGCGGCAAGCACATAAACTTCTGACGATTTCTCCATCACGGCATAGTCGATACTAATCTTTTCGCATTGAGGGAACAACTCTCCAAGAGCTGCTTCCTCCCCCCCCCGTAAAGGCTGGGCGCCAGCCTGTCCATGATCCCGCAGATCTGAGGCGCATGCAACCTCAGTTCCTTCTCGATAGTCCCCGCATTCCACACGAAAATGCCGGCGTTCCACCAGTATTCCCCCTCATCAAGATATGCCCTGGCCACCTCCAGCGACGGTTTTTCCTTAAATTCCGATACTTTGACGACCTTTCCGACCTCAGCCGGAGCATGTATATATCCGTATCCCGTATGAGGGAAATCCGGAGCGATTCCGATACAGACAATGGACTCGCTGGAGGCCGTGAAATCCAGTGCCGTCTTCATGGTCGCAGCGAATGCCTCGACATCGGGAACGTAAGCATCTGCCGGCGTAATCACGATGTTGGCGTCCGGATACTTCTCTTTTATTTTCCAGCAGGCGTAGGCTATGCAGGGTGCGGTATTGCGGGCTTCAGGCTCGGCAAGTATCTGCTCCGCAGGAATTTCCGGAATCTGCTCGCGGACAAAATGGGTATAAGATCCGGATGTAACCACCCAGAAACGAATGTCTCCGCCCATCGCGAGGAAGCGTTCATACGTCAGCCGGATCAGGGTCTTGCCGCAATCCAGAACGTCTATGAACTGCTTGGGATGCTCCGGGGTACTCAAAGGATACAGGCGGCTGCCCACTCCCCCGGCCATGATAACAACGTGTGTGGTCATATCGCAAAAGTACAAAAAAATACTTACATTTGTAAAATAATAACCACACACGATTATGAAAAGAACCATTCTGACTCTTGCCGTCCTGGCATTGCTTCCCGGCATCGACGCCGGAGCCCAGGCTAAGGTAGAAGAGGTAGTCACCAGCAATTACAACCGTAACAGCGTGTCTTTTGTGGCCCTGCAGCGCGGGGACAGTTACGATTCCAGCGTCCTGTCGGCCGTCAAGGAATTCAATCCCGGAAGCAAATTCGACATAAACGTCATCCCTACGAAGAGCATTTCGGTGCGCAAGACCAGGTCCCTGTCTTCCCAGAACTACTCTTCCGATTATACTATTCCCCTGGAATCGGTAAGCAAGGCCGTGAGCGACAACGCCCTGTCGAGGGAAGTGGTATCCTACATCTTCGGACGTGACGCGAACGGCTACATGAACGACAAGCTTATACGTTACCGCGGGAACTATGACGCAAAGGATCAGGACGTCATAAACGCCCGTGCCGCCAGAGTCGGACTCGAAGCCCTCGGAGATGCCGGGCATGACCTGATCAGCCACAGCTACATCGTGGTCGTCGACCCGTATATGTTGGAAAGGCACGTGAACGAAAAGGGCAAGGTTACATGGTCCGCCTCCACCTCCGGCTTCGCCTACAAGCTGGACCTTACACCGGCTGAACTGAATGATTTCTACGACAAGTGCTGGATATATGAGGACGACGACAACGCCACCAAGGATACCAAGCGCCGTGCTTTTTACGACTTCAGCTTTCCTCTGAACGCCGTTTCAGTCGTTTCTGCCTCCGGTATCGGAGCCACCACCCAGGAAGCCATCTCCGACTCGATTTACGGCCTTATAACGGCGTTCGAAAACAACCTGTCCGACTGGGAAGTGGCCGTAACTATTTCTGCCAAGAAACCCCTCCGCGCAAAGATCGGCGAGAAGGAGGGTCTCGTAAACGGGGCCCGCTTCCGTTCATATTCTTATAAGGAAGATGAGGAGGGGAATCTCATTTCCGTGCCACGCGGATACCTGCGCGCCACCGAGATTGCCGACAACACCGGAATGTCGACGGGAGAAACCGATCCTTCCGAGTTTTATCAGATTTCCGGCCTTGCCAACATAGATGAAGGCTGGACCATCAAGCAGAGCAACGACGCCAGGATAGGCGTCTATGCCGGCCCCCGTTTCGGATCTCTCGGAACAGGAGCGGAGATTGACGCGGATTACCTTCTGAACGTCAAGACCAACGGCATTATGCAGTATATCCTGTTTACAGCGTATATTGATTTCAAAAGCGCGAATTACGTTCCCATGTATCTGGCGGCAGGATACGCCTATGGCATTCACCTTACCCGTCTGTTCGAACTGGCTCCTTACGCCATGCTCGGCCTCGACCATTTGGGATACTCCAGTTCGACAAGCGATTCTCAGTTTCTCCGCGAGTCCGCTCTCGTACTGGAGCCCGGTGTGAGGGCATCGATCAATGTGGCATACCCCTTGCAGTTGGTAAGCAAACTCGGCGTAGACCTTAACTTGCCTCTTGGTGACAGTTACAACACATACAATACCTACGTGGGCCATAAGACCGGCGTTTTCTTCACTGCCGGAGTCAAGTGGACTTTCTAAATCATCAACAATATGAGAAAAGTACTTTTAATAGCACTGACACTGCTGGTGACTGCATCTGCGGTTACAGTCAGCGCCCAGACCAACAAGGACCGCAGAAAGTCCTTCAAGAGCTGGGACAACTACGAAATCAGCACCGAAAAGGTCGGAGTTGACGGGACTAAGTTCGTCAAGGTCTGGGGCTTCGGCAAAAATGTCGACGCTGCCGTAATGCAGGCCAAGAAGAATGCCGTTCATGCATGCATTTTCAGGGGACTCCCCGGCGGACCGACTGCAATGAGCACGCCTCCTATCTGCCCGAATCCCGAGACCCTCAATGCACATGAGGACTATTTCCAGAATTTCTTCGCTGCCGGAGGTCCCTATCTCGCATATGTAAACATGACCACGGACGGTGTCCCTTCTGGTACAGACAGGCGTCAGGTCAAGGGCGGCTACAAGGTCGGCATATATGTTCAGGTTATGTACGACAACCTCAAGAGCAAGCTGGAAGCCGACGGTATCGCCCGTAAACTCAGTTCAGGATTTTAGGATATGAAAAAAATCTTTGTATTGGCAGCAGTGCTGCTCGCCTGCTCAGTAGCAGGCTGGTCGCAGGCGAAAAAGCCTACGATCATGGTTGTTCCAAGTGACGCCTTCTGCGAGCGCAACGGCTTTGTGCAGCAGATACAGACTACAGGTGCAACCGTTTCTTCGCCAGATTACGCCCGTGCAATGAAGGAGAACAGCGATATTCGCACCCTGGTTTCCGCAATGGGCGACTTTATGGCCAAGAACGACTTCCCTATCCAGTCCCTTGAGCAGGAGCTCAAGCGTCTTCAGACCGAAGATGCCGAACTGGCCATGATGACCGGCAAAAGCGGCGGCGAAATCGACGAAACCCCTCTCGAGAGACTGCGCCGCAGCGCCAAGGCCGACATCATCCTCGACCTGGATTACGAGATCCACCGCAACGGTCCGCGCAAGCAGGTCAGTTTCAACCTCCAGGCTATTGACGCCTATTCGTCCAAGCTGATTTCCGGCAACACGGGTGTGAGTTCCGACGCCAACGTTCCCATGACCACCCTCCTCGAGGAGTGTGTACTCAGCTTCAAGGACAACTTCCTGAGCGGCCTGCAGCACTATTTCGACGACCTCTTCGCAAATGGACGCGAGGTTTCCGTCACCCTGCTGCGGTACGACAACTGCCCCATCGATTTCGAAGAGGAATTCGAGGTCAACGGTGAACCGTACGAACTTGCGGAAATCATCGAGGCATGGATGGCCGACAACACGGTGGAAGGACGTTATACCACCGCCGCCAAATCCGCCAACCGCATGAGATTCAATCAGGTACGCATACCTCTCTATGCCAAGAACATGAATGGCCGAGACGTCGCAATTGACGCAGAGGCTTTCGTTAAGCCGCTGGTCAGGATGCTCAAGAAGAAACCCTATAGCCTCACCGTAGGCTCCTCTCCCAGAGGACTCGGAGATGTTTGGATTACCATTGGCGACAAATAATCGACAGGATATGAAAAAGATTATCGCAAGTATAGTTCTCATTTCGGCGTGCCTCCTGGCGGCCGCACAGAACAACGAAGGCAAGATGGACGACCGCAGCCGCATCGCACTCACTCCGGTCATCCTTCAGGAAAGCTCCATTCCCGCTTCTGCGAGCAATGTGGTGCTGAACAAACTCACCCAGATGGTCACCAAGAACGGTCTGGCAGCAGACAGTTTCGACCCCCGCTTCATCATTACCGCCAACGTAATTGAAATCAGCCACGAAAGCACCGCTACGGCGCCTGTGATGCAGGCGCTCGTGCTCAGCCCCACCCTCTATATCGGCGATGCCGCGACCGGCACTCTCTATGCCTCCTGCGCGCTGAACCAGATCAAGGGCGCAGGCACCAACGAGACCAAGGCTTACATGCAGGCCCTCAAGATGATACGTGTGGACGACCCCGCCGTACAGCGTTTCATCGAAACCGGCAAGACCCGTATCATCGAGTGGTATAACAGTCAGATTGACTTCCTCATCAGCGAGGCCAAGGCCCTTGCCGGACAGAGCAAGTACGACGAGGGAATCGCCCTCCTGTTCACTGTTCCCGAGGTCTGCAAGGATGCTTTTGACAAGGCCATGCGTGCTGCCGAGGCTATCTTCCAGCAGAAGATAGACGTCGAAGGCGCCGCCCTGCTGAATACCGCCACCCATGTCTGGAACGCCAATCAGAGCTGGGCGGGCGCAGAAGAGGCTGCCTCATACCTCTCCAAAATCCATCCCCTCTCTTCCGCAGTTGCCGGCGGCATGGCTCTTTCGAAGACCATTGCGGCAAGGGTAAAGGAACTTGACAACAGGGAATGGAACTTCGCCATGAAACAGTTCGACGCGAACGTCAGTCTCGAAAAAGCCCGTATAGAAGCCACGGCGGAAGTCGGCAAGGCAATGGCCAAGCGTCCTGTCAACTATTATAATATGAACAGCTTCGGATGGTGGTGATTATGAAAAAGATAGTTCTTACATTATTTGCAGCGCTCCTCTGTGCGGGAGCGTTTGCCCAGGAAACCGAGTGCATCGGCAAGGAACTTGACGGCAGCCTCACGCTGCGTGTCTGGGGTATCGGCAGGAACCGTGCAGACGCCCTCGAGCAGGCCAAAAAGCAAGCTGTATATGACGTCCTTTTCAAGGGCGTCACAAAGGGTAACACCGACTACAACATGCGTCCCGTGATGACGGAAGTCAATGCCCGTCAGCGCCATCAGGACTACTTTGACGTATTCTTCATGGACCACGGTGAATACCGCAAGTTCATCAGCATGAAAGACAAGCGTTGCGGTTCCACCAGAGTCAAGCGCACGTCCCTCGACGTAACTGTGGGCGTAACCGTCCGTGTTCTGGTTCCCCAGCTTAAGGCAAAACTCATGGAAGACGGACTGCTGTAAAAAAAGCGGTTTACGAATCCTTTATAAAAAGAATCAGCAAAAATCATTTTGCTGATTCTTTTGCTATTATCCGCGGGCTGTGCATATATTTGAGTCACTTTAAACACAAAACGACTATGAAAAAGACAATCCTTCTCATTATGGCCGCCCTTCCGCTGGCGGCAGCCTGCGAAGACGTTCTGCAGATTTTTAGCCGGCAAGGCGAGCTCCAGATCCGTTTTTCCGAAACCACAGTCCCCGGGACCAAGGCGTCAGCCCTGCCGGACACCAACGAGTTCCTGATCAAAATCACCGACGCCAAAGGCAATGCCGTTTACGACGGCAACTACGGAGCCATTAAAGAAACTCTCAGCCTGGACGAGGGCAACTACACTATCGTCGCAAAGTCCTGCGAATTTTCTACTCCCCTTTTTGACATGCCTCAGTACGGAGACACCCAGGTTGCAGCGATCAAGCACGGAAAGACCACTGTCGTGACCCTTTCCTGCTCGCAGCTGAATGCCGGTATAAGGCTTAAGATAGACCAGGGATTCCTGACGGCTTACCCGAATTCCGTCCTGTATCTTAAATCCACCACCGGGAAGCTCATGTACGGATACTCAGAAAAGCGTATCGCCTACTTCCTGCCCGGTACAGTGTCCCTTCTGATGGCAGATTCGAACTTAGAGCAGACGCTGTTCTCCAAGCTGTTGGAAGCGCAGCAGATCCTTACTCTGAATATAGGCGTCGGCTCCCAGGCATCGAGCAAGAGCGGCGTACTTGTCCAGATCGATACCAGCCGCAGCTGGATAAACGACAGTTATATAATAGGTGGAGATAAGGAAGGCGGGGCCGATGCCTCCGAAGCCTACAGTATAGCGGACGCGAAAAAGCATCTCGGAGAAGAGGATGTGTGGGTATATGGATACATTGTTGGCGGAGACCTGACCAGCAAGAGCTGTTCATTCTCTGCGCCTTTCTCATCCCGTACGAATCTGGTGATTGCGTCCAAATCATCCTGTACCGATAAGAGTTCCTGCCTTTCCGTACAGCTGTCCAAAGGAGATGTCCGGGATGCTCTGAACCTGGTCGACAATCCGGAACTGCTCGGCCGCCAGCTGTTTATTAAGGGAGATTTGGTGGAATCCTATTACGGCATCCCAGGTATCCAGAACATCTCGGAATACGACTGGCGATAGTTCGGTTCAAACATAAAAAAATTCACAGGGCACTTGCATCACTGCGAGTGCCCTGCTACTTAACCTAAACTTAAACTATGAAAAACTTCGGTGCTAAGTTACAATTATTTTTTATTTCAACAAATATATTTCGTAACTTTCGCCAAATTAGTTAGTATTCGTTATGAAAAAAATTCTTTTTGCTGCTCTTGCAGCGGTATTATTGTTGGGATCCTGCAACAAGTACGAAACTGTTAAAGGCGACCCCCTTGAAACCAAGATTTACACTATGAGCAACGGCATGAAAGTTTTCATGTCCGTAAACAAAGAACAGCCCCGAATCCAGACTGCAATTGCAGTAAAGGTCGGCAGCAAGAACGACCCTTCCGAGACCACTGGACTCGCCCACTATTTCGAACATCTTATGTTCAAGGGCACAGAGCACTTCGGAACTATAGACTATGAAGCGGAGAAACCCATGCTGGACGAAATCGAACAGCTCTTCGAGGTCTACCGCGTAACTACCGACCCCGCCCAGCGCGAGGCTATCTATCACCGTATAGACTCCATCAGCTACGAGGCATCAAAGCTTGCCATTCCCAATGAATACGACAAGCTCATGTCCATGATCGGAGCCGACGGCACTAACGCTTTCACCAGCAGTGACGAGACCGTTTATATCGAGGATATCCCCTCCAACCAGATAGACAACTGGGCCCGTATCCAGGCTGACCGCTTCCGCCATGGCGTAATCCGCGGCTTCCACACGGAACTTGAGACCATCTACGAGGAGAAGAATATGTCCCTTACCCAGGACAGCCGCAAGCTGTGGGAAACCATAGACCAGGCCCTTTTCCCTCATCACCCCTACGGCAAGCAGACTACTCTCGGCAGCCAGGAACACCTCAAGAATCCTTCTATCACCAATGTTAAGAAGTATCACGACACATACTATGTGCCTAACAATATAGCGGTGTGCGTCTCCGGAGACTTCAAACCGGACGAGATGGTGGCAGCGCTCGAAAAGTATTTCGGGGACTGGGAACCCAATCCCGAGATTCCCGTACTCGAATTCGAGCCCGAGGAGCCCATCGCCGAGCCTATCGTAAAAGAAGTCTATGGGCTTGAGGCTGAAAGGATTGCGCTTGCGTGGAGGCTTCCCGGCGCCGCAGACCTTAAAGGCAGCGCAGTGGCCGAAATCGCAGGCTCCGTGCTCTATAACGGGCAGGCAGGTCTCATCGACCTCGATGTCAACCAGCAGCAGAAGGCCCTGTTCATGTATGCAGGGGCCTCTCTCCAGCCCGACTACGGCCAGTTCATCGCGCTTGCTTCACCCAAGCAGGGCCAGAGTCTGGACGAGCTTCGCAGCATTGTTCTCGAAGAAGTCGGCAAGCTGTCATCAGGCGACTTCGACGAGTCCCTTATCAGCTCCACCATCAACAACATCAAGTTGGAGAAAATGCGCCAGCTGGAGAAAAACTACTCCCGTTCGATGGCTTATGTAAACGCATTCATCAATGGTATCAGCTGGAAGGACGCCGCCAGTGAAATCGAGCGCTACGAGGCTGTGACCAAGGACGACATCATCGCCTGGGCCTCAGAAAACCTCAAATCCGACAACTACGCCGTCGTTTACAAGCGCCAGGGCGAGGATACCAGCGTACAGAAGATTTCCGCTCCCAAGATTACCCCTATCGTTACCAACCGTGACGCCCAAAGCGCATTCCTTCAGGAAATCAAGAATTCCAGCGTAAAGCCCATCGAGCCCGTCTTCGTCAACTTCAACAAAGACATGTCCAAGTTCAAGCTGACCGAAGGGGTTGACGTACTTTACAAGAAGAAGGACATAAACGACATCTTCCAGCTCGACCTGGTTTACAATACCGGCACCGAAAACGATCCCGCTCTGGAACTGGCTTTCGAGTATCTCGCCTATCTGGGCACTCCCAATATGTCTGCTGAAGAAATAGCCTCCAAGATGTACGGACTGGCCTGTTCATTCGACTTCATGGCCGGTGCCAACCAGACTACCATAAGCCTCAGCGGACTTAGCGAGAATATGGCTGAAGCTTTCTCGATCGTACGCAACCTGGCCGAAAACGCAGTTAGCGACGAGGATATCCTTGCCAATCTGAAGGCCGACGAGATCAAAGCCCGCAACGACGGCAAGCGCAACCAGCGTTCCTGCTTCTCCGCCCTCACGAGTTATATTATCTACGGACCCGAGTTTATCAAGAAAACCCATCTGGACAATGCCGCAGTGGAAGCTCTCAGCTCCGACGAACTGCTGCAGAAAGTAAAGGACGTGCTGGCGAACGGATGCGAGATACTGTACTACGGCCCGATGAGCGAGGCTCAGGTGAAGGCGGCGGTGCCTTTCGAGGGCAAGTACGAACAGCTTCCTGAGCGTTATCCCGAGATGCTTCAGACTCCCAGCTCCAGCGTTGTGCTGGCACAGTATGACGCAAAGCAGCTGTACTATTATCAGTACTCCGACCGCGGAGAGAAATTCGATGCGGCCAGCGAACCCGAAAGGACGCTTTACAACGAATATTTCGGCGGCGGCATGAACGCCATTGTATTCCAGGAAATGCGTGAGGCACGCGGTCTGGCCTACAGCGCCAGCGCATGGCTCAGGTCCCCGGCTACTGCAGATGGAGACTTCTCTTTCTCCGCCTTTATCGCGACCCAGAACGACAAGATGCGCATCGCCATCGATGCTTTCGACGACATCATCAACAATATGCCGGAATCCGATGCTGCATTCGCCATCGCCAAAGACGCCCTCGACAGCCGTCTTCGCACCCAGCGCACGACCGGCATCAGCGTGCTCCGCAGTTACCGCAACTGCCGCAGGCTCGGCCTTTCCGAGCCCCTCGACAAGGCAGTCTTCGAGGCCCTGCCTGCACTTACTCTGGAAGACGTAAAGGCTACTCAGGAGAAGTGGATCAAGGGACGCACCTACACTTACTCTATACTCGGAGACATCAAGGATCTTGACCTGTCTTACCTGAAGACTCTGGGGCCCGTAAAGGTGGTTTCCCTTGAAGAAATATTCGGATATTAATATGAAACGGACGATTGCTATTCTTTCGCTGTTCATTCTGGTCTTTTGTGCCGGCAGCTTCAGTCTGCCGGCGCAGAGCCCGGAAGAGATCATTGCAAAAATGGATCAGGCCCTGAGCCGCGCCGACGACGAAGGATGCTATATGGTAATGGAAATGAAGATTCCCATTATCGGCAGCATTCCTGCAAAAATGTACATGCTGGGTGACAAGGACCGGATAGAGACCGCCATGGCGAAGGAGAAAGTAATAGCATGGACCGATTTGAAAACCTCCTGGACCTATTCCAGCAAAGACAACACGATAACCATCCAGAAACTTGACGTCAAGGACCTTGAAAACCGCGGTGACGACAATCTCGAAATGTTCGCAAGCATCACGGACGGATACGATGTCAGAATACAGTCTGAGACGCCGGAGTCATGGAGCATCCTTTGCAAGAAGAGTAAGAAAAACAAGGATAAAGACGTTCCCAAGAAAATGGACCTGGTGGTTTCCAAGAAAACCAATCTTCCCATAAGCCTCAAGGCAACCGTAAACGGCGTGTCCGTGATCCTGAGGGACGTCTCAATCGGCGTTGATCCCAAAATGGTTGAATTCAACCAGGACGAGTTCCCGGGCGCCAAGATAATCGACAAGAGGTAAACAAAAACAGCTGGTTTCCGCCAGCTGTTTTTCGTACGCCCTAGGCGAATCGAACGCCTATCGTAGGAACCGGAATCCTAAATTCTATCCATTAAACTAAGGGCGCGTTTTTTGCGTTGCAAAAATAATAAAAAATATATAATTTTGTAACTGATGAAGAACGCATTTGTTTTCCCCGGTCAGGGTTCACAGTTTTCCGGAATGGGTAAGGAGCTCTACGAAAGCAGTTCCAAAGCCCGCGAGATGATGGAAACTGCCAACGCGATCCTGGGGTTTCGTATAACAGACATTATGTTCGGAGGCTCCGACGAGGAGCTGAGGACGACGAGGGTGACGCAACCGGCCATCTTCCTGCATTCGGTCGTTCTGGCCGGATGCAGCAATCTCTCTTCTCCGGACATGGTCGGCGGTCACTCGTTGGGCGAATTCAGCGCCCTCGTGGCCGCCGGTGCCGTTTCATTCGAGGATGGTCTAAGGCTTGTGGCCGCACGTGCAGCCGCCATGCAGCGCTGCTGCGAGAAAATACCGGGATCTATGGCCGCAGTTCTGGCACTGGAGCAGGAAGTCGTTGAGAAAGTCTGCAGTGAGACTCCCGGCGTCGTTGTTCCCGCCAACTACAACTGCGACGGTCAGATAGTTATATCCGGTACCAGAGAGGCTGTAGCCCTGGCCTGTGAAGGCATGAAGGCTGCCGGAGCCAAGAGAGCCCTCCCCCTGCCAGTCGGCGGAGCCTTCCACTCCCCTCTTATGGAGCCCGCCCGTGAAGAACTTGCGGCGGCAATAGAGGCGACGGACTTCAGTTCCCCCACCTGCCCCATTTACCAGAACGTCAGTGCAGCCCCCGAGACCGATCCGGCCACCATCAAGGCGAACCTCCTGCTTCAGCTTACTTCTCCCGTACGCTGGACACAGAGCGTCAAGGCGATGCTTGCCGACGGCGCTGACCACTTCATCG
>Ga0265301_10006341_pt1 | contig 11347 bp, 12 predicted proteins | sample AusTroGonzalo_MG_2_FD_193488 | JGI IMG/M metagenome (GOLD analysis project Ga0265301, IMG submission 193488) | Bovine rumen microbial communities from tropical cattle in Woodstock, Queensland, Australia - Gonzalo_04 | ecosystem: Host-associated > Mammals > Digestive system > Stomach > Rumen ...
TCCATATGAATATTCACGCACTGCAAAGGAAATCCGTGTAGGCAAGGAAGGGATCGTATACGGAACGACGTCCGAGCATCCGGAAGGCATCTTGGGCCTATCAGAGTGCCACTGCATGATCCTTGATGAAGCTTCGTATCTGGACGAGCGTCTTTTCCAGTGGGGCAGTGACCGTCTACGCGGACGCACGGTCGACGTTCCAAAGATAAGGCTTTTTACCAGCCCCGATAACATGAACCAGTCACATGCATGGTTCATAAATTTGTGCCGTGAGCATCCTGACGCCGTAATCAACGCATCGGCCCTGGACAACAGATATACATCGGCTGCGTTCAAGGAAGATCTTATCCAGAGATATCCGCCGGGTACTCCGCTGTATGACCAGCAGATACTTGGTAAGATCACCGATACCGACATAGCAACCCAGATCGTGCGCAGGGCCGACTTCATAGCTACAAAGCTTCCGTGCGACAGCAAGGATACATGGATGGGATGCGATTTTTCTGGTGGAGTAAACTGCGACTCCGACGTCGTAGCCATCGTGGACAGCACCGGTGTCGTGGAGATCGTCGAAGACAACGAATTGAACACGCAGCAGAAGACGGCTGCCATCAAGATGATGTGGGACAAGTACAGTCCCAAGTACAACTTTGCCGATAATACCGCCGGATTCGGCAAGGGAGCCATCGACCTCTGTGCCGACAAGAACATCACGCTCAACGGCGTCAACTTCCAGAACAAGGCAATATCGGAAGACTACCCCAATATCCGTGTGGAAATGTTCATAGAGCTGGCAAGGGATATCAAGCGGGGATTCTGGGTACCGCCGGAAGTCAAGGACGAGCTGCTTGCATTCCAGTCCTTTATCGATACGAAAGGGCGTATCGCACTTATACCTAAGGAGCTAATAAAGAAGGTTCTTGGGCACTCGCCGGACAAGAGCGACGCAATTGCGCTTGCCAACTACGCACGCAACCATGCCAACCAGCCAAAAGACCACTATACTGAGCAGGAAGCGCTGGACATAATGAACCGCTACATGAACGCCTACTACGGCTAGAACGGCATCACGTCCGGATCCACTGCATCTTCGGGCAGTTCATAGCCATGGACGCCTTCCGCGTCCATGTACAGGGCCGACGCATAGTCCGCCGGTGTATATTCCGGTTCCGGCTCGTCGAATGCCGTTTTCAGGATTCTGTATGAGATATAGGCAGTCAGTGCCAGGAAGGCTGTGTGGATCAAGTATTTCATGTATTAAAAATTATATCAAAAACCACTTGCCACGGATGTGTAACGTTACTATATTGTGTGTATACTCATGCAAGGAGACACAAATGGCTACAAGACTGAACATATCCATACCTGACGACTTGGTCGAAGCCGTGCAACAGATCAAGGAAGATATCGGCGTCAGCAGATTCTTCCGCAAGAAGCTGAAAGAATACCTTAAGGCTAAGAACAATGAAACTTCCGGAAAAGGCGGTACAACATGGAATTCTCAAAAGAATCATTAATGAACGAATCTATCTTCGAGATTGCGTGCGAACGGCTCGACCCGGAAAACATGGACATAAAGCTGGACCGGACAGGTCAGACCATAGGGGAACTCGTACTCGACTATTTCTTCGAGAAAAAGGGCGCAGACATGTATTCGCTTAAGCCGCAGTTCTTGCAGGAATACACCGAGAACATCCTTGAAAACGATGCATCGCCGTCTGACGCACTGTACGAGACCATAATGTCCAATGCGGACGATTTCTCGGACGAACTAGCCCAACAGTACAAGTACGGATACTACACCGAAGACCCGGACGAACTGGATGAGCAGATCGACGAATTTCTCTTTGAAAAACATATGGATGAGGACTGACACAAGTCCCGTAGGTCTAAGACCAGCCCACAGCTAGGGCTGGTCTTTTTTTGTATTCAAAAAGTTCAACCACTGGCTGGATGCACGTTTTCGTATGAATACAATAAAGGGGCTCCACATTGTGGAGTCCCTTTAAGGAACCTAAACAAATAACAAATACGAATCAAGAGCAATTACAACCAGGCCGTTCTAGTTTACGCCGGTACGGCTGTCGGCATTACAGACAAATTAAAAAGGCAAATCGACGTCATCCTCTTCGGCGTTTGCTGAATCTGGAACGAAAGCTTCGGTGGCATTGTTGCCGTTAGACTGACTCTTTTCGTTCTTGTCGGCGCTTCGACGAATTTCGATTCCATCCGCAAGCTTGAACTTAATGATATCCTTTCCTTCGACCATGAATTCCGGAACAGCATCTTGTTCAAACGTGATGTCCTTTTTCTTCAATGGGCTGATAGAAGCGATTACGGCGTATTTATTGCCGCTCTGGGACGTCTTTTCCTGAATAAGCAGCTTTCCGCGTTTGCCGATGAACTTTTCAAGGTCGAAGTGTGCCTTGTTGTCACCATCCTTGACAAGGATGTCACCCTTTACGAGAAGGTCGCATATGTGCGCCCAGTCCGTCGACCCAAACCAGTTGGATACTTCCTTGCGGAACTTGGAGTTCTCAGATGAAGAAATGCTCCATCCGTTTCCACGGATGGTATGCGTAACGTTGTTATCGTCCACAAACTGCCAGAGAAGCTGGATCAACTTGCGTTCTTTCGCCTCGAAATTGACCTTGACGATTGTGTAGCCAACAACCTTGGCGCCGTCGTAAGAACCTTCTTCGATCTTGAACTTGCTGTTGGATGTGCCTTCGACAAACTCGTCGAAATCTACGCTGAGCATGGACAGATCGTCTTCATTATTAGTCATACTAGTTTCCTTTGGGCATAAGAAAAGCCCGATTTGTTAAACTGCTCTTCTGTTTACAAATCGGGCCGTTCGAACGGAAACGCTTTGAAGGTCGAAGAGCATGACCTTACTTGCCTATAATATACATTATTTTTCGGAAAGCGGCAAGTACTTTCTGATTTTTATTTGTAGAACCGACGCACCTTGGCTTCCCATTCTTTCTGAAAATCTGACGGCACGGAGAGTGAATACGCATAAGAAATTAGTCCATTTTTACTCAGGTATTTCAACACCTCGAAACAGCATATGTCACGGTTCCCCTGGAAACAGTTTGTGTCAAGGTATGATTGCGCCCACTTGAGCTGGTTCTGGATCCGTTTTTCTTCGTCATTGTCGTTCCATTCACGGCCATACAGTTCTTCATGAAGACGCTGGGCAGCTTCGCTGAACATTTTCATCTGTGAGTGCAACCGGTACACAAGCTTGTCAGCCTTCTTGATCTGGTCTTCGGTTATGCAGAAGAGCTTGTTGGACTGGTTGATGTAATAGCGGTAATTCGGCTCGTTCTTTTGTCTTACACAAGGAATGACCTGGAAGTGGCCCCTGTCGAATGACGTGCCGTCGATGTCCGGAAACATGCCTTCCATGATGTGGCGGTAGCCTCCACCGTCGAGCATGTGCATAGGGATTGGATTAAGCAACGGAATTATCACGCGGAATCGTGGCGTAGGCTTGTATCCGTGGTTATACGACGTGTAGAGGAAGAACTTGAACTTGTCCTTGAAATCCTCAATAAACGAATCTACCGTACGTCCGGCGTCGAAGTCGAGCACTATGGCTTCGTAATCCTTGATGTTATCGTAACATGCACGGGCGGAATCCGGATCGCCTTCCGCAGGTAGGTACGGGAAGTTAGGTGTTCCGAATACATACAAGGGTGCGTATTCCTTGTTGTCCTTTACGATAGGGTTCTTGATCCTATCGATAAGCTTTTCTTCGGTGACGACGGACGCCTTCATTGCGTCCGTCATGAAAAATGGCTTGATGAGCAAGTTGTACTTTGTCATACCGTATCGTCCTTGTATGATGGAAATGATCCAGGGGCTGGCGTAAGGTCGTCGGACAAGTCCCTCAACCGGACACCGTGGATCAATTTAGAATCTCCGTCGTTTGACGTGGAAATGCATTCTTGATTACATAGCCATTTGATGAATCCACGGATAGCCTTGTTGCAGTCCTTTGCATATCTGTCAATTCCTACCGCCTGAAGCTCGAAGGAGCTGTTCTTGTAGGCAGCCTTGCGTAGCGCTATGTTGAGTTCAGCTCTAGTAATTGTAGAGGAAGTAGCGAATACAAGATAGTTCTTGGCGATCATTCGGTAGATTTCCTCGGAATCTTCGATGGCCTCGGCATATCTTGATACACGGAAATAATCGTCGGAGCTGTCCTTCGGAGAGGCTTCGGTGAATGCGTCACGCTGGATGTCGCCCCATGAGCCTTCGAGCTTTCCATCAAGCCAGAGTTCATACTGGCGGTCGCTGAGAAGGATAAGTCCGTTCTTGGTGTTCATCTTCCACGGCTGGCCCAATTTGTTCTTTTTTTGCTTGAAGTACTGCACATACTGGTAGCACCACTGCACAAACGCCTTCGAGTTTATGCAGAGTTCAGTGGTGATATCGTCCACGCTCTTGATGTCAAGTGGGTCGTAGTTCCTCTGGAAGAACACCGGAAGTACACGCGATATCGAATATTCATCATTGAGCCAGATAAATTTATTCGTTGTGATAAGCACCTTGGTTCCTTCAGTGTGCCAGCATACCGGCTTTCGGTACTTGATGTCAACAAACAGCGGGTCGCCGCCGGTGAGTGACTTGAATGTTGCGGACTCAAAGATAGCAGTAGGATCTGTCGCATCCTGGACACAGACAAGTCGCTTGTTGATGGATGTTTCCAAGCCGAAACGATTCACGAAGTTCTCTTCGTTGATGGTTACGAATGCGGTTCCGAAAAGGTACTCAAAGAACTTGGTTAAGCAACCCTTGCCGTCCTTTCCGCGACCGACCAAGGTAAGCGCCTGTCGTGACTTATCTTCATCGTCTAGCGCCGTAACGACGTAGGTAGCGATGCGGAGCAAGTCCATTCTCGGATTCACCAGCTTTCCGGCAAAGAAGTCCTTGAACGGCCCAGGAAGCGTAGGCATCTTCACGACCTTTTCACCGATTGAAAGCCCAGTCGCATCATAGTAATACATGGCGTCGACATTGTCGTTTGTGAACTTCGTATGCCACTGCTTTATACTTCCGATCTTAGACGAATCAAGGAACTTGAGTAGGCTGAGCTGGAGAACCGAGCACCAGTTGTCGCGGTTTAGCGCTGGCTTTACACCGGCCATCGCCAAGCTGAACCGTTCAAAAATCCAGCTGGCGTCTTTACCGTGGCCTTCCTTTACGTAGGTGATCTGGATAGAAAGCTGTCTACTGATGCAGTGCGGCACCAAGTTTTCGATACGGGACTCAAGTGACTCGACTACATCCTCTTCGTCGAAGGATATGTCGCTTTGGAGTTCATACGCCTTCTCAAGAATGGTCTGGCAGTAGTCTTTTATGTTCTGCTTGTTATCGGCCATGAACCGCGTCCAGAAGTCATCGTCATCAACGATTTGGCGACCCTTGCTGGCTTCTGATATGGGGATCATGCTGATTGTGCCGTCATTCCACTTCCAGTAGATGTTGTTAACGGCATCCTTTCGAAGATGGGAGTAAAGGAAATCAACGTCTACGTCGGTGGTGTTCTCCACCACGGAAGACCAGTTAGAATATAACTGATAGTCCTTTGTCTTGCGTTCACGGGCGTCCGCAATTGCGGTAGTGGCGTTTGACGAGCCTTCGGACTTCTTGATGCTAGTTTCGGTCTTCTTTTTCTGGTAGTCCTTTGCAGCTTCGGCAATCTTGCAGAGGAAGTCGAATACGTCGGGCCAGTGGGACTTTAACGCCGGTGCATACTTTTCATTAGTCCAGAGCTGCGCTATGGAAGCTGTTGTAAGTGGCACGAAGCTCTTGTTTGGGTCGACCAGATTTGAATAAAAGACACCGATTTTCGTATTGTACGAAGGGTTGTCGTTAAGCTTACTGGCGGCAATCTGGGCAGCCTTCGGCTTGACCGAGTGGAGTGAAAATGACATTACTCCGGTGAATATTCCGTTGAGCTTGGTTTCGATTTCGTGAAGCTCGGACACGATATATGTAGGTTCTTTCACAGCAGACCTCTTGCTTGTTGTGTCTAAAATATATTAAACATGTTGTATTTTGTCAGCGGTACCAGGGTCGAGTCGCATTCACGTCCATAGTACATGAACATCTGCTTCCGAGCACGGGAACAGGAAACATACAGGTGCTCGAAGCTATTCCTTATTGGATAGTTACCCTTGAAATTGGGTGACTCCTTAGTTCTTTTGTAGTAGTCGCCGTACATGACTACCACAGTATCCCATTCAAGTCCCTGGGCGCGGTTTGCGGTAATCGCATACGCTGGCTCGAAGTCAATGCAGAGGTTGCTGTATCCGATGACATGGTGCTCCTTTGTGAGCAACGATTCTATCGCTACGGACTTCCTGTCATCAAACATAGTCACCAGGTACTCTTCATTGGTCCTGATCTTGAACTTTGCCTTCGTACAAATGTCTACGTATGTAGCCGTTGTAGTCGCACGGAACTTGATGTTGTTTGAACGCATGAACTCCTGTATGCATTCCCTGTTGTTTTCTGAACTGAACAGGAGCGAGAACCAGTTGCTGTTGTTGAAGCACGGGGCAAATCCGTCGACCTTGTGCTGGAGAACGTCCTGGCTGGTACAGCTGGCCTGGTAATTCGAGCCGCAGATGAAGACGGTGTCGTTGTCGCAATCCGAAATGATATTGTCGACAGTCATCCGGTCGGTCTGGTACTTACGGAACGAGCTGGTGTCTCCTGTTTCGGAGAACCCGTCTACCGCAGCTACCATGTCCCTTGAAGTTTCGTCCACACGGTGGTTGACCGTGAGTTCAGTAAACAGATCCGGAAACTCCTTGTACAGGGAGTACAGCACGGAACCACGTGACAGGAATGAAGGGATCTGGTTCATGTCGCCCATCAAGATGACTTGCACATTGTTTTCCAGCGCCGCTTCAAGTGCGATGTCCAAAATCTTCATGTCCTTTATGCCCATCTGCGACGTTTCATCTATCATTATCGGGTGCTTTAGCGACTTGATAAGTTCGTTATGGCCGACGGCATTGCGGTAAAGTACTCTGCTGAAGCTGTAAGGCTCGACATCGACGCTGTGAGTTATGCCACGCTTTTTCATCGAGAAGGCGACTGTATTGGAAAGGGCAAAGCCGAATGCGTTCTTTGCGGAAGCGACGTCGGACAATGCGCAATGGGTCTTTCCACGACCGGGACCTCCGATATAACCTTTGACAAGACCAAGGTCAAGAGCCTGTTCTACAAGATTGTGCGTCCGGTCAAGTCTTCTGACTACGTCGCCGTATATCCAAACTTTCTTGTCCTGGATTGAACCTTCTGTAAAGTTGCCGCTGAACTGTTCATGGACTGCTTCCGAAAACGATTTTTCGTCAAACTCGACTCCGATGAATTCCAGGTACCGCTTTGCGTTGAAGATCCATACCTTGGCCTTTAACTGAAGTTCCTTGGATGTGTCGCAAACTCGCATTGTATTGCTGTCGCTGAACTGATCTACCGTATCGTCCCCACGCAAGCTGCCGACACGGATCATTTCGGCGGACATGGCAAAGCTTAGCGCTGCCTCGCTGAACAACAACCTCGGAAGGTCTTTTGGGTCAGGCGGACATGTTTCTGGCTTACCACTGGAGCACGATGCAAAAAAGCTTTCCGCTATGACGAATTCGCGGAGAGTGGTAGGGTTGTTGACGGTGTCGCAAATCTTCTTTAGAGTCCACTCACGTCCACCGCTGACAAGACGTCCGTTCTTGTCCTTTCCGTAGTGTATGCAGTTCCAGCCGTCCATGGCGATCCTTCCGTCCTTGGGATCGTACATCTTTGCGATCTTCGAAAAACCTTCAAGAAAATGGTGTCTATCCTGTCCGTGATAGAATTTTGCGACATGCGCAAAGATCGACGTTATATACGGATGTGAGTACTGGTCGGTGTCGACGAGGCAAATGTCGACTGGAAAATCATTCGCATCTAGCGAATCAGTTTGAGTTGTTGCCATTAGTTTTCTCTTCTCTGCCACGCGAAAACAATTGCTATACGTGCGGTGACAGGAGAAACACTAATAACAACGTTGGACAAAATGCCGTCCACAGGCTACGCGTTTAAAATTAGTATATTCTTGCTGAATTGGCAAGCCCTGCCGCAAAATATTTATTATAGGCCGAAAATGGTCAAAATTTCCTTTTTTTGTTACTTTGTCTTGAACTTTTATGTAAACTGGTGAAATTCGTTCAAAAACGGCACCGACTTTTCCACAAAACTGTTTGTAATATAATGCAAATATTACGAAAACCTCACAATAATCTTACAAAAATAATATCAGACAGAACTTGTTCGAAAAAGTGGTAAAAAAGTCATGTTAGCCAAGGCTAAAACTTATTGTAATATAACAGAATACTGACAAAAAGCTTACAAAAATCATATTGTGTAAACTCGCCTGCTCAAATGAGCAGGTGTAAAAAGTTTACAAAACCCCAAAAACGACCACATTTATGTTGTACAAAAAATCCTTCTAAGTCCTACTGCCACAAGGCTTTGCCGCTGCCGCCGTCCAAAATTTCAATTGTAAACTTTGGCGTTTTTGAACCGACCGAAAAAACAACAACTTTACTTTTGACAACTTTTTCACTGACAAAAGGGTTATATAATAAATAAATGTATATATTATAGTACCTTTTCTTTGCTACTTTCTTTTAAACGTCAAAATGAACTGATTCGACCGAATTAATATAATTTATGCAGTGATCAGAAAGGAGTTAACATGATCAGCATATTCACAGCAATTTTGGCCCTAGCAGTGGGCGTCTACGTTGGTTCCATTGTCTTCGGCGGAAAGGAACCGTCCGAGGAGAAACCAACAGAACATGCATCGGACAAGAAGCCTCCGGTAGTCGACTCGTTCATCTTTCGGAAGCCGCTAACGAAGCACATGCTTGTCGAAGACGTGCTGTACCAGGAATGCTACAAGTTCATGGCACACTTCGACATCCAGAACCGACTCGAAATCCGTGTAAGCAAAAAATATGAAGAATCGATCAACCAGCTCGCCGATGCCATCATGCAGTGGTACAACCCGGAATACAATGAATTATTGCTTATCGCGCACCAGGAAGCCAGCGCTGGATTTGTTCTGGACTGGACTTGGAAAAAACCAACCAGCGGAGCCACCAATGAACTCGGACGATAATCTAATATCCGACAAGGAGCACGACCAGATCGCCTCGGATGTCTTCGACCAAATCCACCGTATATACGACTTCGACTACCAGAAGCCGTATAACGTTGGCGATTATACACTGCCATGGACGACTTGCACTACATGCTTCGAGAAGCACCGCTGCGTAGTGAGCATCTTGGATATGAGCGCGGAATGCGCCCAGTGTGCTTTCAAACGCAAAGTGCGAGAACGCGAAGAAGAGCTGAAGCAGCAGAAATTGGCATACCGGGCAGAACAGCTTGAAAATTTTGCCGATCTCTCTTGACGGCGGTTCGGCTTTTTGCTATATTGAAGAACGTTCCATATGGATTCCTTTGGATGTTCATTATGGTTACCTCACCGGTTGAATGGGTAACAAATTGCCCCCAGCTCTGGTCAATTGGTGAAGTGGTTATTCCGGAGCTGGGGGACACCCATTTATGACTACTAAAAGAATTTTAACAGAGACTCAAAAAGAGCGCAAGCGTATCAAGGAACGGGAGCGCAAGGCCAGAATAAAGGCCGAAAAGCTTGCAATGCAAGCACCAGTCGAGCAAGCTCCCGAAAGCGCACTGCAAGTCGAGCCAGATCCGGCTCCAGATTCCGCATTTAACCGTGTTCTTGATCATTCGGATTTCCTCCGTCTAAAGAAGCGGCACTAGAACTGCATGACCTCCGGGCGGCCAGCTTGGCCGCCTTTCTCTTTTTGCGCTCGGCTTTTCGTTTTTCATTATACTTTCTTTGATACTCACGGTCACGAATCCGCTTCCTTTCTGCCCATTTAGGGTCGGTAAGCTTCTTTTTTGCGATCCAGTTCTTGAAGTAGTTGCTGTAAGTGATACTCTTGATAGGATTTGTCGACATGATCTTGCGCTCTTCCTCGCTGTAGTTTTCAAGAACGAATGATACTTTGTCTACCGGAGTAATACAGAGTTCAAGACAATCTTCACAGTACAGGGAGTACTCGTCATCGACGGTTTCGTTTAGCTTCCGCCACCGTTCATATGGCCGCTGCGCGTCCTGCCACTTCAGCTTCTGCGCCGACCAGCATTCGCTCGACGTGACCAATGTCGGGTTGAACGAAATAAGATCGAATAGAGGGACATCCGTGCCATCCACGGCCATGTCGCCGCACATGTGCTTGCTCGTCCTGTGGATCCGTTCAAACCAGCGCTGTATGTGGGCATTGCAGATTGACCAACAGGCGCGCGTACAGTTCACCCAAAAGGAGTATTTGCGCTGATACTGCCTTGTACGTACAAGGTACTGAAGACGATAGTAGGTAGCCATGCGCACTTCGGCTTCGAGGTCGTCCATGTCTTCCTTGGTAGTTGCATAGACATGCGCCTTGGTGAGCCATATGCAAGTCACCTTGTGGATTGTATTCCACAAGTTCTGGCTCGGTGTGAGGTTTGGATCCAGCAATTCTTTCGACTTCACGTCATATCGGTCTGGAAACCAGTACTCGACGCCATTCTTAATAACAGATCTGCTCATGTTTTACAAATTAGTTCATTTTGGTCTAGCTACCAGAATGGCTCCACGTACAGCAATGCAAGCACGTGCATTGCCGCTTCCACGTTTAATAACAAGAATCGGATTGCTCATAAATTCTCCTACCACTTCCTTGGACGACCCCAGTCGCCCATATCGAATAGATAATAGCCAGCGACAAGCACGACCGCTATGATAAGCAGCGTGCTCATTTTTGTTGCCTCATTTCTTGCAGTAGCTTGTTTGTATTCGCCATTTCCGTTGTAGCCTTGGCAAGCTCTGTTGTAAGCAATCGCAACTGTGCCGCAAGGTCATCATACTTTGTAAACAGCAATGCCGCGTTGTCCTTGTTTGTAATGCACTGGAACTCGACTTTTACCATTCTTTCGAGAATGTCGTTGAAAGTCTTGTCACGGTCGATCTTGGTAGATTCACGGTCGGCCTTGATGGCGTTCACGTCAGTGTTGGACTTGAAAAATGTTGCCAGATTGGTTGCCAACAAGATAACGGCACCGATCAGTTCTGCTATCAATGGATCCATAATTGCCTCCGTTAAATCGCGACGTTCTCGTTGAGAGACCATTCGAGGCCGTTACAGTAGATAGTAAAGTCAGTATTCGCCTTGAGATAGCAGTCGAACTCGATGTGCGGAGCGCATTC
>Ga0265301_10006342_pt1 | contig 11346 bp, 10 predicted proteins | sample AusTroGonzalo_MG_2_FD_193488 | JGI IMG/M metagenome (GOLD analysis project Ga0265301, IMG submission 193488) | Bovine rumen microbial communities from tropical cattle in Woodstock, Queensland, Australia - Gonzalo_04 | ecosystem: Host-associated > Mammals > Digestive system > Stomach > Rumen ...
TTGATTTCGAGAATGCTGAAGGTAACCTCGGAATGGCAAACGCCATCTTTGAGCATCTCAGCCGCAAGCTCCCGATCAGCCGCATGCAACGCGACCTTACCGACTCGACGGTGACACGTAACATCGGAGTGCCGTTAGCTCACACTTTGATCGCAACAAGTTCATTATCAAAAGGTTTGGATAAGCTGATTCTTAACGAGACGAAGCTTCGTGCCGACCTGCAAAACAACTACGCTGTTGTCGCGGAAGCGATCCAGACTATTCTCCGTCGCGAACAGGTTGAAGGCGCCTACGAGCTTCTCAAAGGTCTCACCCGTACCAACGAGAAGGTGACTCGTGAGTCAATCGATGCATTTATCGACCAACTGCCTGTCAGCCAATCGGTTAAGAAGGAGATGCATGCTATAACACCGGAAAATTACACCGGTTTTAACTATGTAAACGATTAAAAAATGGATAAAAAAAGAAATTTTCGCAGGATATTACATTATGTCAAGCCGTATTGGTTTAGCATCTTGATGAACATTGTTTTCAATATTCTTGCAATAGTGTTCTCATTGTTCTCATTCTCGATGATTGTGCCGTTTTTGAACCTTTTGTTCAATCCCGACAACCTTACCACAATCAAGCCGGAATTTGCACTCGACACCGACTCATTGCTGGCAATGCTTGACTATTATGTAAGTTATATCATCATTCTGAAAGGACAGGCTGCTGCGTTGGTTTTCATCTGCTTGTTGCTTGTCATCGCTTTCTTCTTGCGAAATATCACAACCTATTTTGCCTTGTATTTTATGGTCGGAGCGCGAGCTGGCACCATCAAGGATATCCGCAACGATTTGTACAAGAAAATCATGATTTTGCCGCTGTCGTTCTACAGCAAACATAAAAAAGGCGACATCATGGCTCGTATCACCACCGATGTGCAGGAAATCGAGGTGTCAATCATCAGTTATCTTGACGTTTTCATCAAGTCGCCTCTGACAATAGCTGCATATTTCGCATATATGCTGGGTGTGAGCTGGCGTCTGACGCTCTTTGTGGTGTTGCTGCTCCCAATCGGCGGTCTCATCATCGGCTGGATTGGCAAATCGTTGAAGAAAGACTCTCTCGACGGACAGAACCGATTCGCAGGAATGCTTGCCACTATTGAGGAAACCATCGGCGGACTGCGTATCATCAAGGCTTTCAACGCCATCGGTTATTCAAGCGAGAAGTTCAACGAGCAGAACGGCCGTTACACTCGCGTGATTAAATTCGTGAACCGCAAACGTGACCTCAGCTCCCCAATGAGCGAGTTCCTTTCATCTATCATCATCGCTATCGTGATATGGTTTGGCGCTACCCTTATTTTGGATGCAGCCAAGAATCCTGAGGCGGTTTCGAGCATCACAGCGGCTAATTTCATAGCGTATATCGTGGTGTTCTCACAGATTATCTCTCCGGCCAAGTCATTCTCGCAAGGTTTCTACAGCCTTCAGAAAGGAATGGCATCAGCCGACCGTATCTTCGAAGTGCTTGATGCTGAAGAGGTTATAGTTGAGAAACAGGATGCATTACCATTGCCTGATTTCAAGGATTCCATTGTTTATAATAATGTGAGTTTCCATTATAATGAGGTTAATGTGTTGAAAAACATTGACTTAACCATCCCGAAAGGCAAGATGATAGCGCTCGTTGGCGAAAGCGGCGGCGGTAAGTCCACATTGGTCGACTTGCTTCCTCGTTTTTATGATGTCAGTGAGGGTCATATTCTCATTGACGGTATTGACGTGCGCGATTTCAAGATTTGCGATGTGCGTGGCTTGATGGGTATCGTCTCGCAGGAGAGCATCTTATTTAACGACACCGTATTTAATAATATAGCGTTCGGACTTGAGCACGCTACACGTGAAGCGGTCATCGAGGCGGCTAAAATCGCCAATGCACACGATTTCATCATGGAGATGGAAGACGGATACGACACATATATCGGCGACCGTGGAATGAATCTCTCGGGCGGACAGCGTCAGAGAATCAGCATTGCAAGAGCGGTCCTGAAAAACCCTCCGATTCTCATCCTCGACGAAGCGACATCATCACTCGATACAGAGTCGGAACGCCTTGTGCAGGAAGCACTTGCAAAGGTTATGACAAACCGTACCTCTATCGTCATCGCACACCGTCTGTCGACAATTCAGAATGCCGACGAGATCCTGGTGATGGTGAAAGGTCAGATTGTGGAACGTGGCAAACACGAGGAACTCATCGAAAAAGGTGGCGTTTACAAGCGTTTGACCGATCTGCAGTCATTTAATTAAAAGAATTTGAACAACATTTAGAATTATATTATTAGGAAAATTTAAATTGAATTATGGATTTAAGTAAAGTTGTAGCCATTTCTGGCAAACCAGGTCTGTTCCTCGTCACAACCAACGGCGGAGGAAAGCTTATTGTTGAGTCATTGTTGGACGGAAAGCGTATCCCTGCTTTCGCAAACGACAAAATCAGTTCTTTGGAGGAAATCAGCATCTTCACAACAGGTGATGACAAGCCTTTGAAGGAAGTTTTCGTGAGCATTCATGAGAAAATAGGTGACAAACTCGATTTCGATCCTAAGAAGGCATCACCGGTCGAGTTGAGAGAGAAGTTCTTGCTCGTGTTACCTGACTACGACGAAGACGCTGTGTATCAGTCAGATATGAAGAAAGTGTTCCAATGGTATCAGCTTCTTAACGATAAGGGCATCCTCGATTTCAACGTGGAAGAGAAGAAAGAGGAGGAGAAGCCAGAGGAAGCACCGGCAGAGAAAAAAGCTGTGAAGAAGGCTCCTGCAAAGAAAGCCGCACCAAAAGCAGCAGCAAAGGAAAACGTGAAAGCCGCTGCCGCTCCAGCAACAAAGTCAACAAAGAAACCGAAAAAAGTGTAAATATATGTGCTGCTACGCAGAATGTACATTCTGCGTAGCAGCAAATTTAAATATGAAAATTATTGATTTTATCATTGTAGAAAAGCAATCATTTCAGCGTGCTGCGTTGTTGAAACTGAAATCAGCGACGCAGTTGCCTGAGATAGCCGGCGGTCAGTTTGTGAACGTGCGCGTCGACGGCTGCGACAAAGCCTATTTGCGTCGGCCGATCTCCATCCACGACGTTGATTATCAGAATAATACCATCGACCTGCTGATTCAGGAGAAGCACGAAGGCACAAAGAAACTGTGTGCCTTGCCGGTAGGAGCCAAGGTGAACGTGGTTTTGCCTTTGGGCAACGGCTTCACCATGCCTGCCAAAGACGACAATATTCTGTTGGTCGGCGGTGGAATAGGAATTGCGCCTTTGCTTTATTTTGCTAAGAAATGCAATTATCTGCCAAACGTGAATTTCCTGTTGGGCGGTCGCACGCAGTCCGACCTGATGCTTCTTGATCGTTTCCGTAATGAGGGTGACGTGTTCATCACTACCAACGACGGCTCGATGGGCGAGAAAGGTTTCGTGACGGAGCATTCGCTTTGGAATACGATGAAAATCAATAAGATATATGCTTGCGGCCCGATGCCTATGATGAAAGCAGTGGCAAAGGTCGCAAGAGAAAAAGGCATCTGGTGCGAGGTGTCGCTCGAAAACCAGATGGCATGCGGCATCGGCGCCTGCCTGTGCTGCGTGGAAAACACCAAAGAAGGTAATCTGTGCGTTTGTAAAGAAGGTCCGGTATTTAATATTGAGAGGCTGCTATGGTAAAGACTGAGATAAAACTTAAGGGCTTGACCCTCAAAAACCCCGTCATGACGGCGTCAGGCACGTTCGGCTACGGCGAGGAATACGCTGATTTTGTTGACCTTTCAGAACTCGGCGGCATCATAGTGAAAGGCACTACCTTGCATCACCGCGAAGGTAATCCTTATCCTCGAATGGCTGAGACCCCGATGGGAATGCTTAACTGCGTCGGACTTCAAAACAAAGGCGTAGATTATTTCATCGAAACGATTTATCCGAGAATCAGACATTACGATACTAATGTTATTGTTAACGTAAGTGGTTCAAACATAGACGATTACGTCACTGCTGCCGCTAAGATTGATGCACTTGACGATGTTCCGGCTATCGAACTTAACGTGTCATGTCCTAATGTGAAACAAGGTGGAATGGCGTTCGGTGTGACATGTTCGGGCATCGAGCAGGTGACTAAGGCGGTGCGTGAGGTCTACCACAAACACCTGATGGTGAAGCTTTCGCCGAATGTGACCAACATAGCTGAGATAGCCCTTGCTGCTGAGGCTGCAGGTGCCGATTCCGTCTCTTTAATTAATACGTTGCTCGGAATGGCTATCGATGCAGAGACAAGAAAGCCTGTGCTGTCGATGGTGACTGGCGGCTTGTCTGGCGCTTGCGTGAAGCCTGTGGCGTTGCGCATGGTCTGGCAGGTGTCGAAAGCCGTGAAGATACCTGTAATAGGCTTAGGAGGCATCTCATCAGCCACAGACGCTATAGAATTCTTACTTGCAGGTGCCTCGGCAATACAGATTGGCACAGCAAACTTCATCGACCCAGCAATCTCCGCAAAGGTCGCAAAAGGCATTGTGGAATACTGTGAGAGACAGGGAGTGGGGGATGTCAACGAGCTGATCGGAGGGTTGATTATATAATATTCACCTCCGGCTTTATCTCAATTCCAAACTTTTGGTATACTGAATCCTGGATTTTTCGCATAAGATCCAGGATTTCTTGTGGTTTGCCGCCACCATAATGCACCAAGACCAGCGCTTGCTTGTCCCACACGCCGACGTGGTTTTCACGGTAGCCTTTCCAGCCGGCTTTATCGATTAACCAACCAGATGGGATCTTGACGTTCGTGTCGGACGGATGCTGTCCGTCCTTGCCGTCAACCGGATATGATGGGGCTTCCGGATACAGCTGTTTGATTTCCTGGTATTTGTCAATTGAAACTATCGCATTTTGGAAGAAACTTCCGACACTGCCGACGACACCTACCTCGGGCAGTTTCTCAGCACGAATCGTTTTTACCGTCGTTGCCACATCCTGCAATGTCGGATTGGTGATGTTTTTGCTTGCCAAATAATTGCGAATGTTGCCGTAATCCAATTTCAATTCACCATGTTTTTTTAAAATGAAATCGACGGCAAAAATCAAGGTGTTTTTCAATGTTTTGAATACCGAATTTCTATAAGAGAACTGGCATTCTTGGTTGCTATATGACTTAAAGTTGTACTTTAAAATATCATTAAAGTTATACTTTAACAAATCTATTGTATGTACTTGATAGACAGTGTCTTTCACTTCGGCTCCGTATGCCCCGATATTTTGTACTGGAGCTGCTCCGACCTTGCCTGGGATGTCGGCGAGATTCTCCAAACCATAGAGGTTTTTCGAGACGGTGTAGTCGACGAAATCTTTCCAAACCTCACCGCAATAACAACGGATTTTTACGGTCTCATCGGTCTCTTCAAGCGTCTCTATGCCTTTCAGGTTAGGGTAGATAACCAAACCATCATAAACTTCAGAAGAGAAAAGAATGTTGCTGCCGCCACTTAAGATTAGAATACGGGACGTGTTTCCGTTGAGATGTGACACTGTCGCGTCTTTACATTCTAGGATATCATCCATTGATTTTATCTCTTGAAAATATCTCGCCTTCACGTCAAATTCGAAGGTGTTGAGGTCGCGCAATGAGAAATTTTTCTCCATTTCTGAAATTTTTTTCAAAAATAAAGAAAATTTGCAAACGACAACAGAAAAATCTGTAATTTTATAGCTTGAAATTTTGACCACTTTGAAACGTGTTATCGTATCGGTAATCAATGACTTAGTGACAGACCAGCGTGTCAACAAGTCATGCCTGACCCTCCAAAAGGCGGGTTTTGAGGTGCTTCTTGTGGGTCGTCGGCAACGAAAATCGCCTCCTATGGACGAGCGTCCTTACAAATCGCATCGCATGAAACTGCTGTTCGAGAAAGGTCCGTTTTTCTATGCCGAGTTCAATATCCGACTGTTTATTTTCCTGTTGTTCCATCGCTGCAAATGCCTGTTGTCCAACGATTTGGATACTCTTTTGCCGAACTTCTGGATTTCAAAGCTGAAAGGCATTCCGCTGATTTACGACAGCCACGAATATTTCACCGAAGTGCCTGAATTGGTAAGCCGCCCGAAGGTTCAACGTGTTTGGAAACGCATTGAGGAATATGTTGTTCCTAAACTGCCGGAAATGATTACGGTTTGCCAATCGATAGCAAATCTTTTTCATGAGAAATACGGCATCAAAGTGCATGTTATCCGCAACATCCCGATGAGGAAAATGCTGCCTGCGCCTGCTTCTCTCGAAGAAGTCGGTCTCGATCCGAAAAAGCATATTCTCGTCCTTCAAGGCTCCGGAATCAACATCCATAGAGGTTCCGAAGAGCTTGTTGATGCGATGGGATATCTCAATGATTGTCAATTAGTTATAATTGGTGGGGGAGATGTGCTCCCAATCCTTAAAGAGAAGGTGGCAGCCAACAATTGGGACGACCGTGTGAAGTTCTTCCCGCGTATGCCTTATCAGAAAATGATGGCGATAACGCAGCTGGCGGAGTTCGGTTTCACCCTCGACAAGGACACGAATCTGAATTATCGTTTCAGTCTACCTAACAAATTGTTCGATTATATCCAGGCTGGAGTGCCGATTATCGCATCGCATCTTACTGAGATTGAACGCATTATAACTCAATATAATATTGGCACTTTCATCGAAAATCACGAGCCTAAAACCATAGCTGAGACGATTAAAAATGCGTTGGGCGATGAAAAGATTGTGGCTGAATGGAAAAATAATCTTATCTTTGCAGCGCAAGATCTCTGTTGGGAAAATGAAGAGGGAGTCTTGTTGAAAATCTATGAAAAATACGTCTGATAATCATATACATATCGTTAGTTTCGACATTCCATGCCCTGTGAATTACGGCGGCGTAATCGACGTGTTTTTCAAGCTTAAAGCGCTCGTAGAACGAGGTTTTAAGGTGCATTTCCATTGTTTTGAATACGGAAGAGAGCATTCTGAACGCCTTGAGGCTCTTTGCGAAACGACTAAGTATTACAAACGCGACATGTCGTTATGGAAGGCCTTTAGTAAGATTCCATATATCGTAACTTCAAGAATATCAGAGGATTTGATTCAGGATTTGCTGAAAGACGACTATCCGATAATCCTTGAAGGACTGCATTCGTGCGGCGTGCTTCTCGACCCGAGGATGAAAGGACGTAAGATTTTTGTGCGTTCGCATAACGTTGAGCACGATTATTACCAATATCTGGCGGAGACCGAGAAAAACCTGAGGAAAAAGCACTTTTTGAAGATGGAATCGAGGAAACTGCGCAAATTTGAGTCGATTTTGGCTGAAGCCACAGGAGTTCTCGCTATTTCCAACAAAGACTACGAGTATTTCAAGGAAAGATTCGATAATGTGTATCTGATTCCGGCATACGCTGGTTTCGATAAGGTGGATGTGCTTGAAGGCCAGGGTGATTTTGTGCTTTATCACGGAAAACTTGACGTTTCGGAGAATTATAATGCCGCCGAGTTCCTGATCAAAGAGGTGTTTAGAGGCTCTGATATCAAACTGAAGATTGCTGGTATGAATCCGCCTCGTTATTTGGTGAAACTCATTGAAAATGAGCGTAATATCGAGCTTATAGAGAATCCGGAAGACGATGTTTTACAGGATCTTATCCGTAATGCGCAAATAAATATTCTGGTCACAGCCCAGTCGACAGGATTGAAACTGAAGTTGTTGAACGCCTTGTTTAACGGTCGTTATTGTGTGGTTAACGATAAGATGGTTGAAGGATTGGATATCAACGACTTATGCATTGTGGCTAATACTGCCGACGAGATGAAGACTGTTGTCTCTGACCTTATGACGAAGCCTTTCGTTGAGGAGCAGGTCGAGATTAGAAAGAGTAGGATGGATGCTTTCTACAACCCTTCGCGTGCCACCGACAAACTCGTAGAGTTACTTGGATGATTCGGTGATTGTGCCGTTAGCGCAGCTTATCACGCGTGAAGGATATTTCAAAATCAAGTTATAGTTGTGGGTCGCCATCAAGATGGTGGTTCCGTTGTCGCGAATCTTCATGAGGAGTTTCATGATGTCGTTTGTCGTCTCTGGGTCGAGGTTGCCTGTCGGCTCGTCTGCCAAAATGACATTCGGCCTGTTGAGGAGAGCTCTCGCTATTGCGACGCTCTGCTGCTCGCCACCCGACAGCTGATGCGGCATTGACTTCCTTTTGCCTTGAAGTCCAACGAGTTGCAGCACCTCGTCAATACGCTTGCTGATGGCGGCTTCGTCCTCCCAGCCCGTGGCTTTCATCACGAACGAGAGGTTCTTCTCGACGTTACGGTCGTAAAGCAGCTGGAAATCCTGAAAGACGATGCCGATTTTACGTCTCAGCATCGGGATGTCTTTTCTCTTCAGGCTGCATAAATCGTAGCCTGCGATTTTGAAACTGCCGTCTTTTGCCGGTAGATCGGCATACAACGTCTTTAATAACGATGATTTTCCGGAGCCGCTTCTTCCAATCAGATACACGAATTCACCTTCATCGATATCAAGGTTTATGTCCTTGATTATCAGGTGTTCATGTTGGAATACAGAGCCGTTTTTTATTGAGATTACTGCTGCCATAGTGTTAATTTTTTACCATTTACTGCTTCCGCCGCCACCGCCGAAGTGACCGCCTCCGAATCCGCCGAAGCCTCCGGAGCCACCGCCCCACGAGCCGCCCGAGCCACCCCAGCTGCTTCCACGGTGTTTGTTACCTCCCGACATCATGCTGCCGAGGAATAATCCTTCCCAGAATCCTAATTTTCTGCCGGAAGAGCCTTTGCCTCCTTTGTTGCCTCCATGTCGCGATGCGCTTATCAACACCATAACGAAGACCAAAGCCAAAAACACAACCAAGACGCCTAAAGCATCGTCAGAATCGTCGTTTTTCGCGTATTTGTTGCCTTTATAAGCCCCTGATGCCAGTCCTATGATGGCGTTTACAGCGTTGTCGATGCCTCTGTAATAATCGCCTTCCTTGAAAGCGGGAATCATCTCTTTGGTGCGGATGCCATAGTTGACGGCATCGGTAACATAAGGCTCCATGCCGTATCCGACCTGTATCGAGACATCACCCAGCTCATCGGCTGTCTTAGGCTTCACAAGAATCACAACGCCGTTGTTGTCCTTGCTTCCGACACCCCATTTTTCGCCGATCTGATAGGCGAAATCATCGGATGTGGTGCCGTTTAAGCTCAACACAGTCACCACGCAGATCTGAGTTGATGTGCTGTCGTTATACGCCACCAGCTTGTGTTCCAAAGCGTTCTCCTGCCTGTCGGTAAGGATGTCGGCGAAGTCGTTGACAAGACGCGGTGGGTTAGGTCTTGCAGGGATTTTCTGTGCAAAACCTACCACACCGATGAGTAATGCCAATATCAGGCAAAAATATCTTTTTGTCATTAGAATTCAACTTTTGGTGCTGTATCAGCTCCTGCCTGTGCCTTGAAATATCCGACTTTCTCGAAGTCAAACATTCCGGCGATGATGTTGCGAGGGAACATCCTGATATACTGGTTGTAATTCCTTGCTGCCTCGTTGAATTTCTGGCGTTCCACAGTGATACGGTTCTCTGTGCCTTCAAGCTGTGACTGCAACGCCATGAAGTTCTCGTTAGCCTCAATTCCGGGTAACGCTCCATGTTGACAAGGAGTCTTGATAATGCGCCTGACAGATTGTCTTGAGCTTCCTGGAACTGTGTGAGTTGTTCAGGAGTGATGTTGCTTGGGTCAATGGTGATGCTTGTGGCTTTTGCACGGGCCTCGATGACGGCTGCCAGTGTGTTGGCTTCGTGTGATGCATAGCCTTTGACTGTTAACACGAGGTTAGGGATGAGGTCGGCACGACGCTGATACACGTTCTCCACCTGAGCCCATTGAGCCTCAACGCTTTCCTGACGCTGAACCATGCCGTTGTATGATCCTTTAATCCAAGCGTAGATAGCTAAAACGACTACTACGACAATGATGATTGTAATTAAGCCTTTCTTTTTCATCTTTTTAAGCTTTATAAGTTATTTAATTGTGTTAAAATTCCTATTTATGAACTCACTTAACTCTTTGCCTTTCAATAAGTTCTTCGACAATCTTGCCAAGTCATACAGCTGGTTGATGACGGCTTTGCGTTCCTCTTCCGGCTTGTCGAGCAACGTGGCGATGGCTGCGTTGTTGGTGTTGAGCATCAGGGTGTAGTTGTCAGGCATGTCGCCCCACATCGGCATTCCGCCCATCTGATTCATCTCCTTGTAACGGCGCATCCACTCGTTTTGGATGATCTCGACAGGAGCCTCGGTCTCGTCCAAGGTGCTGAACTCCACGTTGAAATGCGTCTTGTCGATGATATCTTCGAAGGCTTTCTTCACCTCTTCCTTCTGCTTGTCGTCGAGCTTAGAGTCTTTCTTAACGTCTTCTTTCTCAATGAGTTTGTCGATGGTGTTAGAGTCGACTCTTGCAAACGAGGTGTGCTCAAACTTCTGCTCAAACGTACTGATGAAGTGCGAATCGAGCATGCCGTCGAGCATCAAAACGTTGTAGCCGTGCTCCTTGGCCTTTTCGATGTTTGTATATTGTTCATCGAGATTTGTCGCGTACAAATATACGACATTTCCGTCTTTGTTTTTCTGATTTTCCTCAATTAATTTTTTGTATTCCTCGATGGTGTAATACTTGCCGTCTGTATCCTTGAAAAGCATGAATTTCTCAGCTCTTTCGAAGAATTTAGGGTCGGCGATCATACCGTAAACGATGAAAATCTTGATGTCGTCCCATTTCTTTTCGTAGTCTGCGCGGTCTTTCTTGAAGAGTTCTTCGAGTTTTTCCGCCACTTTTTTAGTGATATAAGACGAAATCTTCTTCACGTTCTGGTCGTTCTGCAGGAACGAACGGCTCACGTTCAACGGGATGTCTGGTGAGTCGATGACACCGTGCAGCAGGCTCAGGAAGTCTGGCAAAATACCCTCGACGGAATCGGTCACGAACACCTCGTTGCAATAGAGCTGAATCTTGTTGCGCTGGAACTCGTAACGGTTCGAAATCTTAGGGAAATAAAGGATTCCGGTGAGGTTGAACGGGTAGTCGACATTCAGATGGATGTGGAACATCGGCTCGGTGAAGTTCATCGGGTACAATGTATGGTAAAACTCGTTGTATTCCTTGTCCTCGATGGTCGACGGGGCTTTCTTCCACAGCGGAGCGACATCGTTGATGATCCAAGGTTTTTCAACCTCTTTTGTCTTCGGCTTGCCGTCTTTGTCAGTTTCGCCCTCGATAGGTTCC
>Ga0265301_10006344_pt1 | contig 11345 bp, 20 predicted proteins | sample AusTroGonzalo_MG_2_FD_193488 | JGI IMG/M metagenome (GOLD analysis project Ga0265301, IMG submission 193488) | Bovine rumen microbial communities from tropical cattle in Woodstock, Queensland, Australia - Gonzalo_04 | ecosystem: Host-associated > Mammals > Digestive system > Stomach > Rumen ...
TAACAATAGCCTTACTGAATTCCAACTCCTCATCATAATCGATATTAAATCGCTTAAACAACTCAGGTGTTATTTTCATTTTTCTTTTTTCTAAATGGAACGCGTTTAACCTCTCCATTTACCTCCTTATAATTATATGGGAAATCACGCTCATTTATAATGTATTCCATTCTTTTATTTAACATTTTTACAAAAATCTGTACTGTTGAATTATTTCCATTAAATAATATAGTTACATATCTTTTATTTTTTCCTACGAGTTCTGCGCCAAGTCTATCGCGCGCCCACCTTAAATATTCGGGGTAAGATAGGTTTAATAGTCTGGCTATAAATACATCATAAGAACCGTTAGTTCCATTAGGGAAATAATCAGTTGGAAAGTTAAAATAAATAGTATATTTATCTTGATATGCGGGGTGATAATGTAAATAAAAATATTTTTCCATTAGAACTCCATTTCCTCCCAAAGCTTTCTCATTTCCTCTGTCTCCTCTTCACTTAATACACATAGGCCTCCCCAGTCCTTATCCCGGAAAACTGTGCTATCAAATTCAGGGAGAGATTTATTAAAAGTAGTTTTTTCTACAACTTTTTCTTCTATAATATCTTTAATATATTTTTTAACTGTATAAGGACTAATACTCATATTATTAGCAATAGCCATTATACTTTTACCATTACTATACATATTATTTATTTCTACTATCATATCATTTGTGATAATTTTCATTTGTACTTCCTCCTGTTCCTATCTTTAGTATAACAGTTTTTCGAACAAATTGCAAATTTTGGGCATAAGAAAACCCACCGCACGAAACGGTGGGTCTAATTTTTTATTGATTTTTACTTGAGGATTCTTTCCCAAGTCTCGCCATTTACAATGCCGCAAACCTCGAGGTCGCGCGCAGCCTGATATTTTCTAACAGCCTGTTCGGTCTTTGAACCGAAGATACCATCGATTGCGAGTTCATTTCCGTTATTATCTGTGAATCCAAAGCCTTTAAGAAGTGCCTGAATTGTATAGACCTCTCCAGCGTATCCATCAATTCCCTTGTAAAGGAAAGGAAGTTCTACATTAACAGAACTCTCAGCCGGTGTCGGTTCAGGTTCAGGCTCGGGCGCCACGTAATCAGAATCATCTTTTTCATCTAATGACCAGCCATCATATCTAGGTCTTCCGAATCCACCGATACGGTAGTCATCATATCTATAATAGTGGAAGGCAACATAGCCGCCATTTGTATTTCCTTCGATAGTTGTGAAACCATCACATCCGAGTTCCTCTACGTATCCCCAGTCAACGATAGCGCCAACATGGTAGTAAGTTTCTCCGCCGTCATTTGTGAAGAAAACCCAGTCACCACGCTCTGCTTCGCTTGGGTCTGTGAAGAAGGCACCACCATTTTTGAAGTAACCTACCTGCTGAGTGCAGCCGGCGCCACAGTTAGCAGCAGAACTTGAAGGCTGATACAAGAAGTAGTATGCATCATACTTACTGGGTTCAAATTCAAGGTCAGAATTTCGAGTTGCGCGATAAACCATGTCATTAAGGAAGATAGCACATGAGTTTGCAACTCCATTCTTGGGGCCATTGAAGTAATTGACTGAATCGAGTTCTGCGGAGAATTCATTTGTCTTTCCACATACAGCGCCTACATTAGCGAAACAATTATCAATAAAATCTTTTGCAAATAAGCTTCCCATTATTTATCCTCCGAATTTACGAAAAATCCTCTAATCTTTTTAACTACCTGATTTACACCAGTTGATGCAAGACCTGAAACGCCGCCGATAACACTAGCGGTGAGCCAGTCAGTAGCAGGAATAAGATTAGGAATTGTGAAGAATGAAACGAGACCGAGAACTACGCCGAGAATAATACAAATTCCGGGAATGAAGTTATCGAGCTTTTCATTCTTGAACAATTTAATTACGAAACCTACGAGATAACAAGCCGCGATAATTACGGGTACTGTTACAATTTCTGTCATTTCCTTTTTCCTCCTTTAGTTATTTAGTTGAATTAGGGTGTTTGGGCCTAATGAATAATAATTATTACCATTAAAGGTAATTATTTTATCTTGAGTTACGTCTGTGCAGGTTATTGTGTTGGGGTCTACTAATATCATAGCAGAATCTTTATCAAATAATACATTCTGAGTGTAATCAAGACTACCCGAATCTACTGAGTAGTTTAATACTTTTCTGAAATAGACAGAACCTTGGTCTTCCGCGCACTTCATTCGTATTGAGGTTATTGGGTCAAAACTTCCAGTTCTATTTACCCCCATATACTTTTTATTATTTATTATTTCACAGATGCAAGTAAAACCTCTACTATATGCATCGGTATAATGAAGATAAAAGAAGGTATTTGAATATCCTATAATGAAAGTAAGTGGCTCGGTAAATGGGTTATACATTATTTGGTCACCTACTAAGTTATAGCCGAGTTCATCATAAATACGACAACTATAATATTCAAATCTAATTCTATATGTGTTGAATACCACAATATCGAATTGGTTATTCGCAAGAGAGGTAGAAATAACAGGGATATCTAATCCGTCAATATAATTTTTAATAGTAGAAAACGGAACATTATCTATATTAAACTGATGTTTTATTAAGGTAATACTCATGAGTCTACCTCCACTAAAGTATTTGCTCCTAAGGAGTAATAATTACTACCATTGAAGGTCATCATATAATAAGTCGGAACAGTAGAACAAGTTAATGTATTTGTATCAACTATATCTGTTATTTCATTATTAGAATTAAATAATATATTAGAAGAATAATCTATATTATCTAAACCACAACTATAATTTAATAATTTATTATATTTATAATATGATTGATTTTCTACTTGTTTAATGGTTAAGTCGGTTATAAAAAGTTGAGTAGACTCGCTAGTATAAGTAGTCCCAAAATATCTCTTACTATCAATTTTTTCATATAGAAGAAGATATTTATAACCGTAATTATCCCAAAAATACAGATAAAAAAAGGTATCTGTAAAATAAATAAGAAAATTAAAACTATCTCTAAAAGTATTAAAATCAATTCCACCTATTTTACTTCCCGCATCATCATAAATAAATATTTCGTAAGGCGCGTTTAGAACTAGTTGGATTGTATTATCAATACCTATTGTAAGGGTATTACTTGATAAGGTACAGGATTTTATTAAAGAACAGTCTATGGTATCAAAAAATGCCTTAACAGAAGCCATAGGCAAAGTACTGCTACTATCTATGTAGTTTTTCACAAGTGTCTTCTTAACTAAAGTACCCATATTAATCCATCCTTAAAAGAGTATTTGTGCCGACAGAAAAATAATTTGTACCATTAAAAGTAATTACTTTACCCAAAGCAACAGTAGAACAACTTATAAAAAATGGGTCAGTAATCGCTTTAGTAGTAGTGCCGCCATAGAATAAAATATTAGCTGCATAGTTTATATAGCCAGATTGTGCAGCATAATTCAAAATAGCACCTCGTGAATAGGTGGCAGCAGAATTCAAATCTAAGAAGGTATAGCTTTGAATATTTTGAAAACCACCACTACTTCCACTACTACCACTTGAAGCCCATAAGGTAAAATCTGTTGTTTTTTCATAAACCAGATAAATACCAGTATTATCTCCGTCAGTCATATTTATATAAAAGAAATTATCACTATAACCAATAATAAAAGTCATATTACCAGCAACAGTATTTCCAGTGATAACAGTGCCATCCTTTTCCATATAAATTCTAGGCCACGAAGCATATCCAAGATAAATACTAAAAATACTATCAATTATAACTGTATTACCACTTATTTCGATAAGTGGGCAATTAAGTGAATTAAATAAAGATGTAAAGGACGCGTTATCCCATGGAATAATACTTTTTATTACCGTAGCCATTATGTTACCCCCAAATCGCCAGAGGTGTATGTTGCCGAACCAATAGCCATGTTCGTAGCAATAAGTCCAGCGTCATGAAGATTTGAAATGGCACTTGGCATCTGCGCGACTGTTAAAGAGCCAGAGCCGATAGCCTCTGCTATTGCAGATATTGAGGCTTCTTTATATCCTTTATTATCTTGAGAGGGGAGCGCTATTGGATAAGAAATACTATTTCCGTCATCGATACTTCCGCCTCCTGCTCTATACCATGCCATTATTTAATCACCACCTTGATATCGTGATTGCTTGATTGCACAGAGAAAGTAAGAGTTACCGAACCTGTTGTAGCAACAACATTTGTAGGTGATAACTTATAATCATCTGTATATACATCTATCATAGAAGATGTAGTTATAGCGCTTGAAGATAGGGTAAGGCTTGATTGTCCAGCTGTTAAAGTACCCGTAACTGTTGTCGTACCAAATTCATTTACTATTTTTTGGCTACTCCAAGTGGAGTCAAGCGCTATTACTGAGTCATCAATACTCGCACCGCCCTCGAAAGTTCCAACCTGAACATCGAGCGCGCTGTCAACGGAAAAATCAGCCTGAACTACTTGGTCAATATCAAATTCACTCATTTATGTCCCTCCGCTAATAATTCCGCCTTTATAAATTTCCAAAACTTTTACGCCAACAGCCGGTGTAGCGAGCGCCAGACCGCTAGATAAAAGCAATCTTACTTGAAATAATGCTCCCATATTTGCATTTAATGCAAGAGTATCCTCTTGACTAAGTCTAAGAACTATCTGGTTTGTCTGGGCGTGGATAGTTACATCAGAAAGTTCTTTGTCTATTACGACATTTCCTCCCTGATTTATATATACCCATACAGCCGATACATTTGATAGGTTTACATTAGACCTAACATTTATTGTAATAGCAGGAGTTGTACCTCTTATTATTTGCATTTTATCCTCCTTTAAGCCCTAATATTAAGTAGTTTTAAGTCCTTTTATCTCTATGAATTAGTCGAGTGGAAGTAAATCGTGAGTTGATGCGGCAAAATAATTTTTTCCAGCAATAGTTACTGTATTGCCTTGGGTTACTGTTGAACTAGCCACAAAATTTGTATCATTCATTTTCTTATATCCGTTATTAAACAGAGCAGTGCTATTTGAATAATCAATATAGCCAGTATCGCAAGGATAGTTAAAAACTGTTCCGTGGACATAAGTATTGCTTGTAGCTGGGTCGGTAAAAGTAATTGAGTTAAGTCCAACGCGGCTTGTTCCCGTACTACCTGTGCAATAACCTGCGTATAAGACTGTATCACCAATCTTCTCATAGGCTGCATACCATCTTCTACCTTGAGGGTCCGCGCCCTGAACATAGAATATTGTATCGCCATAATATACTTCTAATGAGTGAGGGTAGTTACAAGATGTTCTACCAAGCTGAGTGCTGTCCCAATAAACATTTATTAAGTAACCTGACTCTTGGAAAAACTTTAAGTGTCCACCAACTGTTACTGTATCACCACTAACAGAAATTAGCGGACAATTAAGACTTGCAAAATAGGATGCAAGCTGATTATATTGTTTACTTACAAATTCAACTTTTGCCATTATGTTACCTCCGTATATGTATCTGAATAAACGGGATAATTTGTGGCATGCAATCCAGCATTTTCTTTTATTTGTGCAATCGCAGCCGCCATTTCAGATACTTTTACATTTTTATTTATAGCGAGCGCAATATTGTTAATATCATTTTCGTTATAAAGAAAATTATATGGTAATGGTGAATTTACTGGATAGATTTTATTATTTCCATCTCCAATAGGAACGTAGTTTACCTGAGCTATTACATGGCCCGTTAACGTCCCAGCGCCTGAATATCTTACATATCTAGCTCCTGAAGGAGGAATATCTACTGAAGCGCCTGCAGTCCATCCTATATAACTTTTATTTTCATCGTAAAAAGCATTCCAATCTGCGCCGGTTATACCACCAATTCTATAAATTTCTGAATAATCTTTTATATCAATAAAATCAGTAGCTGACCATCCACCATAACCTACAACTGCGCCAGTACCTCTATCAATATAGACATCAGGAATAGAAGTACCATCCCAAATATCATTATATTTATTTGTTGTAATATTTCCGTCGATGATAAGGCTACAAGAAATTTTTTCTCCATTATAGTATAATGCCATAGTCTTATCTCCTTATGCTGTATATTTAGTATATTGAATGGTTATATAAATATAAGTAGAACTTATATCTTCAGCGCTATAATAATATAATTTATGATTATCTTGTACGCTAAAACGAGGATTAGTATAAAGAGTTTGAGTAAAAGGAACCCATTCTCCTGAGGTTGTGTATCTTACGCTTTCTACACTTGTTAGTGCACTATAAGAAACAGTATCGTCATAAACCGTCCAATCCCCAACTGAAGATAAAGTACCTGAGTGGATTAAAGTTCTTTGATAAAGTGTACTTCCATCTACCCATTGTCCAACAATTTGTTCAATAGTTGAATATTTATAATAAGTTCCACTACCAGCAGCATCATTTACAAAAATAAAACCCTTCTTTTCAGCAGTAGATAATTGCTCAAAAGTTGCCATATTCATTTCGCGGACTACATTAACTTTAGTAGCATCATTTACACTATCATCCTCAAGATACGCACCATTAAACTGAAGGTCAGTTCTTTGAGTTAAACTTGTCCCTTCTTCATCAACAATAGTATGTCCGCCAGAGCCACCACCACCTTGAGGGATACTATAAATACTACTTCCAACTTGTAATTTAGTTAAGTCGGTTGTAGCGCTACCAGAAGGATTCGCAACTACATCAGTAGGTGTAACTCCATTAACACTAGTACAACTAACATCACCAGTAGAACTATTCAAAGTAACCTTAGCTGTTCCATTACCATCTTTTACAACTACATTTCCAGATGCAGTTAATCCACCGGCAAGAGTTTCATTACCACTCCAATCAAGAGTTCTTGCATTAGAGCGCGCGTTAGTAGCTGTACCATTACCTACTATTTCTACATAATTTCCTTTTTCAGTAACGGCAGCCTCTGAACTATCTAATGTATTATATTCACCGAATACGTGCTGTGATTTATGATTAGCAGTAGTTCCGTATCCTTCTGCGTGAGAAGCTGTACCCTTAGCTTCGGTATTTCTTCCTTCAGAGTGAGAATAATCCCCTGGAGATTTAGTGATATAACCTTCAGCGTGGGATGCCTCACCATTAGCGATACAAGTATTTCCTTCAGCATGGGCGCACTGTGCATTTGCACCTGTTTGGCTACTCAAACCTTCTACGTGAGAAGAGCCACCTTGAGCAACAGTATACTGTCCTTCAGCATGAGAATAGCTGCCGACCGCACTAGTGCCGGCGCCCTCTGCGTGAGAACCATAGTTTCCACTTGCTGTTGTACCCTGTCCTTCTGCATGGGAATAGCTACCACTTGCAGTACAGTTATATCCCAAAGTTGAGGATTTGTTTCCAACAGTAGTATTAGCCTTTCTATTTATGCTCAATTCACCAGTACCCGTAGGATTGGCTTTATCCATTTTATCGCTACGGGCTGTGGCATCTTTTACATTAAATGATGAACCGTCAGGTAAATTAATCTGTGAAATATCTGCCATAATTCATTCCCTCATTATGTCGCAGGTGTTACTGTATGAGTTGCCTCCGTTCCTGTAAATGACGGGTCTGTTACTGAACTAACGCCAGTTGCAACAGATACACTTGATACTGTAGGAACAGCACCTGCGGTAATAGTAAGTATCTCATTGGATACTGTAAAAGTTGGCATTGAGCCAGCATCAGTTACGCTACCAACGCTTCCGCTTGAGAGTGTTACTACCGTACCTGATACGGAACCAGCAGGAGTAATTGTTACTTCACCAGTATCTGCATAAGCAAAGTTTCCAAGTGTTCCAACACTAGAACCAAGTTGCTGCCATGCGGTTCCATTAAAAATATATTCTATAGCTTCACTATCCTGAACGATGTCGCCGCTAGTTGCGGTTACACTTTGACCATTGATAGTGATAGGGTTCGTTGTAGAACCGTCTGAAAGTTCAGTAGTGGTTACACCAATCCAATGAGTTGCATTTTGAAGCTTTAAAATCTCAGCCTCTGCATCGGCTAATCTTTTTTCGGCGCCACTTGTAGCGCCGTCACCAATCCACTGTCTGACTTCGTCATCTTTAAGCCAATATGCGTTACCACTTGGCAAAGTTACTTTTTTCATTGTAGGGGTCTGCGCCCAAGTTATTGCTGACATTTTCTATTCTCCTTATTCTGTTGTCGAGAAGACCAAATTTTCTTCGTTCTCTGGGTCGACAAAACATCTGACTTTATTATTCCAAAAAGTTCTTTCGGCATCTGTAATATGCTTTACTGAATCTGCGACATGCGCGTCAAGTGGCGCATCCATAAAAGGCATATCGATAAGATAGGAAGTTCCATCACCAACTTTCATTCCGGGAACATCTTCATTGTCTACCTGTTTGTAATCAGTATAGACATAAAGGTATCCTTCTTTTGAAACTAATTGAGGGTGTGAATTCCAATATTCAGTTGTATTACATAAGATTTTACTCTTCTCAATATGAGTTACTGCGCCAACCTCGGCGCCAAGTTGAAGAGTATTCTCAAAAGTAGCGTCAATGCGTGCGACTATATTTTCACTCATTCAATAACACCGTCCTTATAGATTTCTTTTATAGTAATCTTTTGCGCGGTTGTGGCTAATGCAGTATCATCTTCCATTCGAAGTCTTATCTGGAAGAAGGTCTCAATACCAGCCTTTAATGCAAGAGTATCTTCCTGAGAAAAAATAACTGACAAAGTCATCTCTTCTTGGTCGATAGTAATATCATCTAAATCCTTACAGACTCTTACCTTATTTTGTTGAGAAATATAAATCCAAGCAGCAGATAACTCAGACAAGTCAATTTCTGTCTGAATTGAAATTATAATCGTTGGCGTAGTTCCACGGATTATTTCCATATCTGCCTCCTTTATTCCTTATCGAGATATACGTTACAAACCCAACCTGATTTTCCGTTATAGTTTCCGTAACTCCAGCAGTTATCGCGCTTTAATTCTACGAAGGTATCTTCATATCCAATACAAAGAATACCGGCGCCTGCGTATGCAGCATTAATACTGCTTGTGTCAGAAGGCGGAGCTTCTCTAAGTACGATTCCACCCTTTGCAATAACTTTATATCTATTGATTTCAGCGAACTCAGGTGTGACAGGAAGTTCACCGGGGTCTTCGATTACGCCTATGCCGTCTTCTTTCTTAGGAGAGTCCTCAACTTTTCCTAACTCAAGAACGGGTTCAATAGGTTTTATTACCTCGGGCGCCTTTTGTACAGAGGCGGGCGCGGATTTAAAAAATTTCTTTGCCATATATGTAAACTCCTTTTAGTTCTTATTTGGTTTCATTCTATACTAAAAAGTAGCAGACGGGAGCCGGACTATAGAAATTTGATTTTTCCTTGAAAATTGTGTATAATATTAGTATAGAAAAAAGAATGGAGAAATATTTATGAAGGGATTTGTAAACGGAATTGATTGGATTAACGCAGAGGCTATGAAGTATTGGTCGTTCCCTGCATCATATACCGATGAAAAGAAAAAGACCGAAGTTCATAACGCAATCTTTGGTGGCGACTATCTTGGCGCCCTCAAGGTTGATGGATACTATCAGCGTCTTATCAAAGATGAAGACGGTAATTGTTTTATGATTGCGCGCAGTAAGGGTGTAAATGGCGCGATTGATAAGTATGAGTGGGTTCCTCAGCTTCATCCGTTTATGGAAAGACTTCCAAGAGGAACAGTTTTACTTTGTGAGTGTTATCTCCCTGGGAATGAGGGTTCCAATAAGATTACTTCACTTCTTGGATGTTTGAAGGATAAATGTATCGCTCGTCAGGAGGCCGGTCAGAAACTCCATTTCTATATCTTCGATGTATGCGCTTTTGATAACGAGGATTTCGTAGATAAGCCAATAGAGGGAAGAGTTAAGGTTCTTGATTGTCTTTCAAGTAATACTATTCTTGCTAATGAATATGTAGAATGGGCTAAGTACTATCGTGGTCCCGAGCTTTGGGATAAACTTCAGGAATATCTCGGAAGTGGTCGTGAAGGTATCGTTATTACACGAAAGGATTGCCCTATCTACTTCAAGCGTACTCCCGCGCATATGACAATCAAAATTAAAAAGGAACTTCAGGAAACAATCGACGTGGTAATTCTCGGCGCCAACGCTCCTACTCGTCTCTACGGCGGCAAGGAAATTGAAACTTGGAAGTATTGGGAAGATACATTCACTGGTGAAAAGCTTAATGGTGAACTTTTCAAGGAATATTATGACGGAAGAAGTATTGAACCAATCACAAAAGCATATTATAATGGTTGGGCAGGTAGCCTCGTCATTGGTATCCGTAAAGATGATAAGTTGGTTCCTATTGGTTCACTTAGTGGATTAGAAGAGGAAGTTCTTGCGAACTGGCAGAATTATAAGGGTAAGGTAGCAGAAGTAACTGCGATGCAGATTATGAATACAGAAAATCAGGGTCTGCGTCACCCGAAACTGCTTAGATGGCGCCCTGACCTTACTCCAAAGGATACGGATTATTATAGGTTTTTTACATGAAAAATATGAGTTCATATGAAAAAAAAGTATGTGGCCTTCTTAACGAGGGTCATATTACTTTTGTTCGTGAAAAGTTGTTCAAAGATTGTTATAATGGTCTTTATCATTTTGATTTTTACTTACCGGCGCTCAATAGTTTAATAGAGGTTCAGGGCGAACAGCACTACATCTTTATCAAAAAGTTTTATAAAAATAAAACCGAATTCTTGAAGGCACAGGAACGTGACCGGCGCAAGATAAGCTATGCTCTCGCGCACGGCATTAAACTCTACTGTATTCCATATTGGGAATTAGACAATTTACACACGGTCGATGATTTGTTTGCTCAAAAATTTTTGGCAAAATCAAAATTTCATAATGATGATGTATTCCGCACCAAAAAATAATACGCCCTATCCCTTGCGCCCACTTATAAGTGAGGACTGAGAATGGGGATTATCCCAGGGAGAGGACGTATGACTTGGGAAATAGTTGCAGGAATTATCACCTTAGTTGGCTTCGTAGGAATTATTATCGGCTGGACTAGTAAAATAGCTGGTACGTTATCTCAGTTGAGCGCGGCCGTTGATAATTTGAACGATACCGTCAAAGAATTCAAAGGCGACCAAAACGCTTTAATTGAGCACGTTGGTCATCATGATGTAATGCTTGAGCGTTATGATGTAATCATTAGCAAGCACGACGAAGAAATAAAAGATTTACAGACAAAAGTAAACTCCGATAAGTAATGTTATCGGAGT
>Ga0265301_10006345_pt1 | contig 11341 bp, 11 predicted proteins | sample AusTroGonzalo_MG_2_FD_193488 | JGI IMG/M metagenome (GOLD analysis project Ga0265301, IMG submission 193488) | Bovine rumen microbial communities from tropical cattle in Woodstock, Queensland, Australia - Gonzalo_04 | ecosystem: Host-associated > Mammals > Digestive system > Stomach > Rumen ...
GCTTTTCTATCTGTTGCAGCATCTGGGCGGAGATGCCTCCTTCTTTCGTCTGGGCACTGACGCTCAAGCAAGCAGTCAGTGCGACAGCAAATAGCAATTGTTTTCTCATTACTTTTTCTTCGTTGTAGTTTTCTTTGTGGTCGTCTTCTTAGTGGTAGTCGCCTTTTTAGTCGTTGTGGTGGTCGTCGTTGGAGGCGTGTAATACCTCAAAGCCTCGGGCATCCACTCCTGAATCTGCTTGATACGCGTAGCATCCGATGGGTGGTCACTATAGAGGTCGTTCTGCTGGCTGTTACCATTCTTTGCGGCCATACGCTGCCAGAAAGGTATTGCCACCTGAGGGTCGTAGCCTGCCATAGCGGCAAAAATCAGGCCAAGATGGTCAGCCTCACTCTCATGACTGCGCGAATACTTCAGGTTCTTGAAGTTGAACTGCTGTGACAATGCCCACTGACCGATAGACTGCGCAGTAGCACCCACGCCGACAGCTCCGGCAATGGCTGTACCAATCTGAAGACCATACTGCTGCTTCATCTGCGTACTCATCTGTTCAGCAGAATGGCGAGCCACAGCATGGGCAATCTCATGGCCTAAGACAATGGCCAGCGATGCCTCGTCCTGAGTGACGGGCAACAGTCCTTCGTAGACACAAATCAGTCCACCAGGCATACACCAGGCATTGACCTGATTATTCTGCACCAAATTGAACTGCCAATTGTAGTACTGCAGGTCTTCAGACAATCCTGCCGACCTCATGTAATTAGTAACTGCAGTAGCCAGCCTCTCGCCTACCCGCTTCACCATTGCTGTGTTCGTAGCGTTGGTCGACAGCTTGGCTGTCTTCATAAACTCCTGATACTGCTGCGTAGAGAGGCTCAACACCTCACCGTCGCTTACCATCAAACTCTGCTGTCTGCCCGTAATGGGCACTGTCTTAGTGGTTCCGCAGCCTACCAATACGGCTGCAACCAATGACACTAATAAAAACTTTATCTTCTTCATAATACCTATTTATATTATAGTCTCTGATATCTTTTCAACATCTCCAACTTCTGATGGCCGTCAATCATCTCCTGAAGGATGAAACGGCCCTCATGCCTTGAAGGCTTACACAGCATCTGTGAGCGTTCCATACCCATCGTTTCCTTTAGCACCCACATCATGCCACGAGCAAAACGACGAATGCCAAAATACCTCAGAAACACATGAGGAAAACCACTCGTCTTGAGCGTTTCATAGCGGCGTTCCGTCTTGAGCAACAAGTAATAATAGTCCATGACAACACGCATGTTCAGACGCTGCTCCAAGAAGAGGCGATAGACATCTTCTATCGTGATGGGCTTGTTCAGCGCATAGTAGTCATTGGACGACTGACGCAGATTACGCAACTCCTCACTGTAATAGCGCATCACAAACGATGGGGGCTTGGCCAGCTCGTTCTGTTCCTTTATCTCCTCAGCCTCAGCCATCCAGTCAATGCTCACGTCCTGAGGAGCACGCAAACCGAATTCAAACAGTCGCTCGACACCCCTATAGCAGATGCCCGACACGGCCTGACGCTGTGCCAGTTCGTGTAACGCCTGCCACTCTTCGGGTTCCGGACCGCGTTCCAAACATTCGCGTCGTCCGGTAGCTACCTGTATCAATTCAAAGAATAATTGTTTCATACATTTTAGGTTTTACTCTTTTATTGGGAAAAGCGCCAACTCACGAAGAGTCGGCGCTTATACGAATAACCACAATTAGCTCAGACCTAACAGTGACTTCAGGTCGTCCTCCTTATATAATATATAGGCGGTAACACCCAAGAAGGCGAGGAACACAAAGATGATACACATCTGAGCACGCTTGGGACCAGCCTTCAGCACAGGTACAGTAGCACTCTGCAGGGTGGTGAAGGCAGGGGTCTCCTCCTGAACCTTGGCCTCGGCTGCAAGGTAGCTGGCGGCTGCCTGTGTAAAGGCATTGTAGTGCAGTTGCATGTCATTCTCCAGATCAGTCTGCTTCTGGCGGACGGTCTGGAGGATAATGTCCTGGTTGGAGTCCATGAACTCGGCATACTTCTGGCGCGCCTTTTCATAACGAGCCTTAGTTTCTTCACAGATCTTCTTATTATAATCAAGGTCTACACGGGCCTTAGAAGTACGATAGTCGGTGATGAACTTCTGGAGACGGGTCTTCACCGTATCTGCCATCGTAGCACAGATGACAGGATCCTGATCAGTCACATCAATAGTAATGACCAGCGACTTCTTATCGACGTCGCACACTACCATTTTGTCCAGTGCTTTGACTACCTGACTCTGTTTCAATGTCAGGCGGAAGGGATTCAGTTTGACATCTTCCTCCTTCGGTTCCTTGAAAAGGCTGATTATCCACTTTATGGTTCCACCAATAGCTGCAGACCACCAAGGAGATTTCTGCTCATTGGTTAGATAGTCATAATATGACATGGTACGATCCGGCTCACCCTCTTCCTTGTTACCCTCGATAGTGACGGGAACATCGAAGAGTGATGTCTTGAAGTCGGTAGAGTTTATCAACTCAGGATAAAGTGATGGGAACAAAGCCTCAGTACCCATACCTGCAGCGCCCTGTCCGATATTGAAACCAAAGCTACTGGCAAGGGATGCCAAGCCACTGGTACTTCTGGAACTGGAAAGTTCTGGGCTTAGCTTTACAGTACAATTGTAGTAATTAGGCAGTGACAAAGCAAAGATGGCTGCCAGCAAGAAAGTTACTGGCAACACCTTATAATACAACTTCTTATGTTTCAGGAGATCCTTATAGATCTTGCCGAAATCAATGGAAGATTCTTCCTCGACTATAGGATTCACTGTTTTATTTTGTTCTTCGTTCATATCTATTCAACTTTATGATATTACTTCGTCATATACGCAATGGCGGTGACCATAGCTGCCAAACTGGTTAAACCACCGAGAGCACCTGTGATAGCACCAACAGACCAAGGCTGCTTGCGTTTCTTGCTAACCACCACGATCTCACAACCGGGCTCAGGCTGAGCACCTTTCTTACACAAGGATGCCTTACCGTTCTGATAGACAATGAAGGTCTTGGACTTCTTAGCACGTTGGCCAAAGCCACCAGCCTCGTTGACATAGTACTTCCAGTTCTTTCCCTTCTCATAGAACAAAGTATTGGGGAACATCACATCACCCGACACGCGAACAATGGGGTTATACTCTGGAACAAAGACGCGGTCACCCTCACGCATCAGGATATTGGCATCCGAGCTGGGGTCTTTCATGGCCTTCTCCAGATCAATCACTACTGGATAGTTGTTGGCCAAATCCAACTTGGTGTATGACACAGAGTCACCTTTCTCCGTCAAGATGTCACGCACAGCCTTCATGGTAGCTTGCATACGTACACGTTCCTCCTCATTCATCCGACGCAGCAGCGTAGCACCTTTCAAATAGGCATGGTCGGTGAAACCACCTGCCATTTCTATCACGTCACTCAAGCGAGTAGCCTTTTGTTCCAATGCTACAGAACCTTCCCAGTGGACCTCGCCATTAACGGTAACCAGACGAGCCTGATTGAAGACCGGACTGCTATAAATGGTTACATGGTCGTAGGGCTCCAACAGGAACGATTTGGCAGCACCTACCGCAAGACCATCCTTCAGGTCGAAATGGTACTTCTTGCCATATTGGTCAACCTTCTTGGTGGCCCAGGGATCACGCAATACACGGCTGACCTCCACACGCATAAGAGAGGCCTGATCTCTAAGACCGCCAGCCATGACAATGAGATCCTCGATAGTGGTATTATCGGAAAATTCATAAGTACCGGGACTCATCACCTGACCAGAAATGGTGAAGGTACGTTCCTGACGAAGGTCTTCCTGCGTCATCACGAAGAGAACGTCCTCATTGCTTAAAGGAACATCAGGGGATGTGCCAGCCAAAATGCCTGCGAGGTCCAAAGAATGGGTCTCTAAGGTACGATCGGCTTTCAGTCTGTGCAATATTGCACGGCCGGTATAGGCATCTTCGGTAAGGCCGTCAGCAGCCTCAACCAAAGAGCGCACACTGGTTACGCCTTCACCCAGATGGAACTGGCCGGGACGGAATACGGCACCCTTGATTTCTACCATATTATCATAACGGTTAATCATACCGTCGACCGTAATATTGTCGCCATCCTCCAGTTTAAAGGTTGCCATATCGAACTCATCGACATTGAAAATAGAATAGCGTTCACCGGCCTCACGGAACAAACGGACGCTCTTCTTGTGAGCCTCACTGGTAAATCCACCTGCATATTTTATCAATGTGGCAACGCTCTCATCCTTACGCATTTCATAGAACATCGGACGCTTTACATGACCTGTAATACCTACCAAAGCCTGGTATGGCTCTATCTGGATCACATCATTGTCCTGAAGGCGGATATTACCTGCCAGACGACCATTGAGAATATAATCATAAAGGTCGACAACAGTAACCAAATGGCCATTGCGATATACCTTAATATTACGCAGTGTTCCAAGGCTGCTAGTACCTCCCGCACGATATAATGCATAGAACACATTAGCAAAAGCACTCAGATGATAAGTTCCTGGTGCACGAACTTCACCCATAATATTAACCTGTATGGTACGAGTGTTACCAACAGTCACTTTGAGGTTACTGCTCTGATAACGGGAACCAATGGTAGAACGCAGTTTACTTTGGGCTCCTGCCACACTCAGTCCACTAAGATAGATAGGACCATAGCCTGAAACCGTGATAGTTCCCTCAGGAGAGATGGTGTGTATCAGTGTGTGTTGTGAAGCACCGTAGATATCAACAACCACCTGATCGCCAGGTCCCAAAACGTAGGAGTCTGGAATAGGCATATTGCTATTGGGCTGGAAATTAGGATTGGCCTGACTGAAGATATTACGGCCAAATACCTGCTTTCCCTGAGCATCAGGGGCTTTTCCCTGAGTGGCCTCTACGTCATTTTCTACAGTCTGAATCTCACTACTGGCATCGTTATAGATTTCACCAGTGGTTCCTAACTTTGCGGTGGTTACTTCCTGAGCAGCGGCACCATCACTGTTAGCTTGCATACGATCTGTAGCCATCTTCACTGCACCATCTGCTGCAGCAGACAAGTTACGTGCCGAAATCTGCTTGTCATACTGATTACGCAAACGACGAATCTGATCAATCTTTACACCTTTTTGCATCAGTTTAGTAACAATCTGAGCTTGGGAGGTGCCTGCCTTGGCTTCAGAAGCAATGAAATTCATCACCTGCTGATCACTCATACCTTGGGCAAAAATACCCAAAGACATTGATAAGCAAAGTGTTGTTGCAAATAAAAATCTTTTCATCATTTAGTATACTATTTTAATAATTATCTGATAATGGCTACAAAGGTACGACTTATTAACGACATACACAAACTTTTTCTTCTTTTTTAATAAAAAAAGAGCCATCGCCCGACTTGGGACGATGGCTAAACAAAAACTTTTCCTTAAAACTATCAAAATTATTTCAAACCACGGTTGTGAAGCGTAATGTTGAGAAGCATCACATACTTACGATACTGGTCTTCATTCAGAATGTAGTCCATCCAAGCCAGATCCTTCTTGATAGCCTTCTCTACCATCAGCTGACGTTCCTCGTCGTTCATCTGTGCAGCGAACAGCAACTCTGAACTGAAGGTATTACTAATCTCAGTAAAGCTCTCAACCTGATCTTTCGACAGATTCAAGGCCTGGCAAAGTTTCGTCATATTGACGGTTTTCAAGTTGTATGCCTCAGCCTTGTTGAGGTTTGCTGCTGTCTCATTCTCTGCAAATGTCATTGTCATGCTCATCAGAGCGACCATAGTCAAAACAATCTTTTTCATTTTTGTTACCCTTTCTTAATTTTAATTAATACTAAAGTTATCCTGTTTAATCAACAGCTCTCTCGCTGATTGACGGTGCAAAGGTACGGCGAATTTTGCAATCCAACAAGACTTTTTGGAAAATTGTGTGCGTTAACAGTCCTTTTCTTGACGGAGGTCAACATATCCCCAAAAACGTTGACTGAGGTCAATTCTGCGTGTTTTTTTCCTATTTTTTTGGTAGTTTACGGGGTTTTTATTACTTTTGTACGCGAAATAAGAAAACAATAGGAAAATATGGAGAAAAAGAACCAATACATGGAAGTGGCCTACCAGCTGTTTGTCGACGGCGAACAAGGTCAGGAGATGATGGAAGAGGCCACCAAGGAGCGTCCCTTCCAGTTTATTACAGGTTTCGGAGTAGCCCTTGACGTCTTCGAACAACAGGTCGTTGGCTTGCAGAAGGGCGACAGCTTCGACTTCACCATTGCCCACGATCAGGCTTATGGTGACTACAGAGATGATATGGTGCTCGACTTGGAGCGTGAAATGTTCTGCATCAATGGACATTTCGACCACGAGCATATCTATGCCGACGCCATCGTTCCTTTGCAGAATGATGAGGGGCGGCACTTCTATGGCCGCATTGTCGAGGTTGGTGAAGAAAAGGTTAAGGTAGACCTGAACCATCCGCTGGCTGGCGAGGATCTGACCTTCAAGGGTACCATTGTCGAAAACCGCGAGGCTACAGCCAAGGAAATTGAACACTTTGTGGCTCATATGAGTGGTGGTTGCGGCTGCGGCTGTCACGATTGTGAAGGGAATTGCGATAGTGACTGCCATCACGAGCACAACCACGAAGAAGGTTGTGGCTGCGGCCATTGTCATTAAGAGATGAGAGGTAAGAAGTAAGACGGAAGAGATTATGAACACCTTTGGACAGATATTCAGGCTGACGACCTTTGGCGAAAGTCATGGTGAGGCTATTGGCGGCGTTGTCGACGGAATGCCAGCGGGCATCCCTATTGACGTTGACTTCATCCAACAGGAACTGGCCCGCCGTCGTCCAGGCCAGAGTCATATTACCACCAGCCGCCAGGAACAGGACCAGGTAGAACTGCTCAGCGGCGTGTTCGAAGGCAAGTCGACGGGATGTCCTATTGGCTTTATCGTCAGGAACATCAATCAGCATTCCGACGATTACGACAACATGCGCAACCTCTACCGCCCATCGCACGCTGACTATACTTATTCTATTAAATATGGTACGCGCGACCATCGTGGCGGAGGACGTTCGTCAGCCCGCATCACCATCAGCCGCTGTGTGGCTGGAGCATTGGCCAAACTCGCACTACAGCAGTTAGGCATCCGCATATGGGCCTACACCTCACAAGTAGGCAATATTGCACTTGAAAACGACTATAGCAAATACGACCTGAATCAGATAGAAAGCAACATTGTCCGCTGTCCTGATGCCGCAAAAGCTGAGCAAATGATTCGCCTTATTGAGGAAGTAAAGGCTGAGGGCGATACCATTGGCGGTGTTATCACAGGTGTCATTCAAGGCTGTCCTGCAGGATTGGGAGCGCCAGAATTCGGCAAACTACATGCACAATTGGGCGCTGCCATGTTGAGCATCAATGCTGTCAAGGGCTTCGAATATGGCGAGGGTTTTACGGGTGTCACCCAGCGTGGTTCCGAGCAAAACGACATCTTTACAGTTGGAAACAATAGTATTGTGACCACCAAGACCAATCATAGCGGTGGCATTCAAGGAGGTATCTCCAACGGACAGGACATCTATTTTCGTGTGGCATTCAAACCTGTTGCCACCCTGCTTCGTGAACAACCAACAGTAGATTGTAATGGAAAAGAAACCATCCTGAAGGCTCGCGGACGTCACGATCCTTGCGTACTTCCAAGAGCAGTTCCTGTAGTCGAATCAATGGCTTCAATGGTCATTTTAGACCAATATTTGTTGCAAAAAACGACAGGAATATGATTTTTTAGGATAAAAATACAAAAAAAAAAGCAAAAACCATTGTGATTTAAAAGATTTATACTATCTTTGCACGCAGCTATCGGTGGTTTGTGAAAATCGCGACAAGCATTAGTTAAGTCTAGTTTAGTTTTTGTGTTGGTTAAGGGCGGCCATTTGAGCCGCCCTTAAATTATGTTTTTCGAGAAAGTCGTTCATACGTTTTGATGTCATTCCAAGCATCCGATAATTTCATGAACATCTTTACACCCGTGTTCGTCAAGCCAGTCGTTGATACCATCCCTCACCTTGATGGTAACAGCCGGATCAAGGAAATTTGCTGTACCAATCTCAATGGCCGTAGCACCAGCCATCAGAAACTCTATGGCATCACGGGCCGTTGTGATACCTCCCAAACCCACAACAGGAATCTTCACAGCCTTGGCCACTTGATACACCATCCGCAGCGCCACAGGTTTCACAGCAGGACCCGAAAGTCCACCTGTGCCTATTGACAGCACCTTCTTGCGACGTTCTATATCAATAGCCATACCCATCAGCGTATTGATAAGCGATACGCTGTCAGCGCCCTCAGCCTCTACAGCACGGGCAATCGCTGCTATATCCGTCACATTGGGCGAAAGCTTGACTATCAACGTCTTCTTGTATGCCTGTCGCACAGCCTTCACCACACTTGAGGCACCTTGACACGTCACGCCGAAAGCCATTCCACCGTCTTTTACGTTCGGACACGATATATTCAGCTCGATAGCAGGAATATTTTCCAGTTCATTGATACGTGCAGCACACTCGGCATAATCCTCTGGTGACGAACCGCTGACATTGACAATCATATTCGTGTCGATATCCTTAATCTGCGGATAGATATGCTCGCAGAAGTAGTCTACGCCCTTGTTCTGTAGTCCCACACAGTTCAACATTCCACTGGCTGTCTCTGCCATTCGCGGATAGTCGTTGCCCTCGCGGGGCTTTAGCGTCGTACCCTTGACAATAATACCACCAAGACCGTCCAATGGAATAAAATCCTGAAACTCCAGCCCATAGCCAAACGTTCCAGAAGCCGTCATTACGGGATTCTTCAGTGCCAGCGCACCTATATTGACTCTTAAATCTGCCATAATATCTCAATTGCAATTCTCAATTACCACAACAATCGTTGTGTGTTAAATACTGGGCCCTCCTTGCACACACACAGGTTGCCCTCTGTCGTCTTCTCTACGCAACACAGACAGGCTCCCAATCCGCAAGCCATCAAGTTCTCTAATGAAGCCTCACACTCGATGCTCTTTTCCTTTGCATAGCGCGCCACAGCCACCATCATCGGCTTCGGTCCGCAAGTATATATCTTGTCGAAAGATTCGACAAGCACACTATGGTTGGTCACAAATCCCTGTTCACCCATCGTACCGTCTTCTGTTGTTACGCACACGCATCCGTACCTATTAAATAAATCGAGCTCCAGGATGTCAGTTTTCGTGCGACCACCCAACAGGAACGTCGGTTCAAAGCCCATTTCCTTCAGTCGTTCGCCAAGAAACAATAGCGGAGCCATACCGACGCCTCCACCCACGAGCAACGGCTTGTTCAAAGCGGGTTTGCCGCCTTGAAATGGTTCGCGCAAAGCGGTTCCCCCGCTTTGAATCGTAAACCCGTTCCCCAGTGGCAGCACACAGTTTAGCTTGTCGCCAGCCTGAAGACGTCCCAGCTGACGAGTTCCCTCGCCTATCATTGCCACCATCAGCCATAGCTCGTTTTTCGTTCTATCTACAAAATTGATGGAGATGGGACGACGCAGGAAGGTTACCGGTGAACCATCCACGCGCACCTCCACAAACTGTCCGGGCAGCATTTCTGGCAGCGGTTGTGCATCAGTCAGCCTAATTAGCACATGCTTCTCGCTCAGCCGTTCTACGCTCGTTACCGTTAAATCAAGGATAAATTTCTTCATAACGCCTGCAAAATTACAAATAAATGATTGAAATGCCAAATATTTTTTGTTTTTCGCACATTTATTCGTACCTTTGCAGCGTTTTCAGGATAATAACAACAGGAAAGATGATAAATATCAGGCGGATGAGCGTGGAAGACGTGGAGGCGCTGGTGGTGGCTCCCGTAAACGACAAGCTGTTGCCAGAACAGCGGTTTGAGAGCAGCTTAACGCTGTCGGAACTGGTGGTGCGGATGGTGACGTTCGTTATCTGTCACGTCATTGTAGACTACGGAGAACGGCTGAAAGACGAGCGGATGTCGGTGGCAAGTGCACTCCTACAGCGCGTGACGTCAACACACCTGTGCAACCAGAAATTGACACAGGAGGGAATTGTGATGCAATACGAAGGGGAGGAATTCGAACTGCACGACGAATACAGGACGATGACTCTCACCCGCTCGGTGTACGAACATCTGGTAATGTTTTACTTCCTGTACCAACACCCGAAATCAGAAGAGGAACGCAACTTAGTGTGGAACTACTGGAAAACGAACAGCATGAAAAATGGCTGCGTAGAGGCTGTTCGCGAGGGAGGCAAGCTAAACATCAAACAAGTATCGTACAATCAGTCGTGGAAATACTTGTTCGACAAAGACGAGATGATGCTGCTATACCGACACCTAAGCATCCATTGTCACCCCGTTTATGACGGACTGATGCAATACCAGAACCAAGCACAAAGCGACGAAGGGTACGACGGAATTCCGCTGTACCTATCGAGCTGTTTCCTGGCATATATGTGCCGGATGTTTCTAAGGATGATACCCAATGGCAACAAACTGTTAAGACAGCACTTCAGCAAACAGGAACTGAAGGCTTTCAACGCCCTGGCGCAATTGCCAGACGAGGAGTAACGTCAACTACTTTTTAGCAGGAACAAAACACTCGTAGGTCTGGTCGTCATAATAGACACGAATCTCAGTAACCTTATGAGGGGTTTTGTCAATATTTTTGATTTCTTCACGAACAATTTCAGGGTGTGTACTTTTTACACTCTGCGAATAGGACGTCGCTGAAACTGGATTTTGCGGCACCTGAGAAACAGATGGAGCGGGGGAGTCAAAATTGATCATCGGTTCCTGACCCTGATTTTGCACCTCGACAACACCTTGATCAGACTGTTCAGGGTGGGAGATATACATGCTACCGATACCAAACATCAGCCACTCAACACTGATGTCAGGAATTTTCGTTTTGATAGCTTCCACGATATTAATGGTTGGACGAGTGCGTCCATTGAAAATGCTACTGAGGGTAGCAGGGGACTGTTGGAGGAAATCGGCGAACACTTGTTGAGTCATGTGTTGGTCCTCCATAATGAGGCGAATTCTGTCTTTTGTTTCCATTTGAGTCTAAAATAGGGGCAAAAAGCCCGTTTTTCTTTCAGTTTACAAAGGTAAAACATTTTTTTGAATCCTGCAAGAAAACTAAAGAGAATTTTAAATGCTGAACTTTAACTTTGCGGTTTTAAATTCTAAATTCTAAATTCACAAAGTGATTTGATA
>Ga0265301_10006347_pt1 | contig 11336 bp, 9 predicted proteins | sample AusTroGonzalo_MG_2_FD_193488 | JGI IMG/M metagenome (GOLD analysis project Ga0265301, IMG submission 193488) | Bovine rumen microbial communities from tropical cattle in Woodstock, Queensland, Australia - Gonzalo_04 | ecosystem: Host-associated > Mammals > Digestive system > Stomach > Rumen ...
ACATCAAAACTATAACTTTTCAACTCAAAAATGAATGAAAAAGTTATAGATGCACAGGTGCCTAGACAGATCACAATTTATACACCGGCTCGTTGATACGGCAGGCACTGACCATTGACGAATCTATGTCCCAGTCGGTGCAGTTGACCAGATAGCGCAGGTTCATGATGCTGATGCCCAGATACCGGGCAATGGTCCCGAAAGGGACTCCCTGCTCGGACATGTTGTACGCAACATCGCGCAGTGCGCGCATGCGGCCTCTCCGCTCGCCTTCCTCGAGACCTGTCATGACCATCGCCATCTGGAGACTGTTTTCATGTGACATCATAGGAATTTCCCTCCCCGTCAGTCATAATGACACCGGGAAAGCCTTAATCCAATAGAATCCGGAAAAACAACAGAAAAAACTCAGGTTCTGAGGGAAAGCACCTGCCGGATCACGGCATTGTCCATTGAAAGCAGCCCCGGATCGGATGAAAGGATTGCATCAACCTCGTCGCGGGCCATGGACATCATGGACACGTCCTTCTCAAGATCTGCAAACTTCAGGTGCAGGAATCCGCTCTGCTTCAGGCCGGCTAGCTCTCCGGGACCGCGGATCTTCAGGTCTTCCTCTGCAATCTCGAAACCGTCGTTGGTGCGTCTGAGTACGGACAGCCTCTTCTTGCCGTCCTCGGTGATGGTCTTCTCGTAGGCCAGGAAACACCAGCTCTGAAGGGTGCTTCGTCCGACACGGCCACGGAGCTGGTGCAGTGCCGACAGTCCGAAGTTCTCGCTGTGCTCCACAACCATGCATGTGGCGTTGGGAACATCGATTCCCACCTCCACGACCGATGTGGATACCAGATAATCAAGCTTACCGTCGGCAAAATCGTTGAGGATCGAAATCTTCTCTTCTTCCGGCAGCCGGCTGTGGATCAGTGCCCCGCGGAATGAAGGATACTTCTCGGTGGACAGGAAACGGTACATGGTCTCCACATCCCTGAGATCCGAGTTTCCCTCGTCATCGATGCGGGGATAGACGAAATAGGCCTGATGGCCGCGCTGCATCTCCACTCCTACGGCCTCATACATCTTGTCACGTTTTGAATCGTCCACAAGATACGTAATCACGGGAAGCCTTCCCTTGGGCATGGTGCGGATGGTGGATACGTTGAGGTTGCCGAAGACAGTGAGTGCAAGAGTCCGCGGGATCGGTGTGGCGGTCATCAGAAGGACATCAGGCTCTATGCCTTTCTCCAGCAATGCCCGCCTCTGCTCCACTCCGAAACGGTGCTGTTCGTCTATGATCACGTACCTGAGGTTGCGGTACTCCACATCCTTGGAGAACAGTGCATGGGTTCCTATCAGCAGGTGTATGTTGCCGGCCTTCAGCTGGTCAAGCAGGAGCTGTCTGGGCTTCCCGTGGACCTCTCCGTTCAGGAAGGCTACATTCACCCCGGTATCCCTGAACAGATTGGCCGCCACCTGAGCATGCTGGCGTGCAAGAAGCTCCGTAGGTGCCATGAAGGCAACCTGCGCGCCGCTGCAGATGGCATGGAGCGCGGACACCCACGCCACAAGAGTCTTTCCGGATCCGACATCTCCCTGCAGGAGGCGGTTCATGCTCTCCTGTCCGCTCATGTCCTTCCTGATTTCATCAAGGACCTTCACCTGATCATCGGTAAGCGTGAACGGAAGGCTGTTTATGAACCTGGTCTCAAGGGCATAGGTCCTGCAGTCCATTGCCTGGCGCTTCCGCTCTACAGGCGGACGCCTCTTGGTCTCCAGCTGAAGATAGAACACTTCCCTGAAGGCCAGAGCCCTGCGGGCATCGGAGAGCGCCTTGTCGGATGTAGGAAAATGGATTTCCCTGAAGGCCCTGTCCAGCGGCATCAGACGGTACTTGTCGATCAGATTCTGAGGAACCTCGTCATCGATATGGGGAACTCTAGAAAGCACAGTCTTCACGTCCCTGCGCAGGGTCTTCTGCGTAAGACCTCCGCTGAGTGCATAGACCGGAAGGATCCCCTGGTCAAGAAGCATGTCACCAGTGACGATCAGGTCTTCCTCCCGCACAGGCTTGAGCTCGAACTGTGATGCAGTAAGCCCTGTCCCGTACGGAGTGATGTTGCCGTACAGGTGGTAGAAGGCTCCGGGAAAGACGGTCTTGGAGAGGTATGTCCTGTTGAAGCCCATCAGGAATGCCTTCTGGTTGTTCTCCGTGTCCCTGACTATTATCTTTACGTTCTTGCGCCCGGCTCCGAACTCGCTTACGCTCTCAACCCGCACGAACGTGTTGGTCCAGCTTCCGTCCTCCGGATTCTGACGGCCTATGCAGATACGGTGGCTGCGGTCCTCGTAGCCTCTCGGCGTCATTGAGATCAGGTCGCACAGAGTGCTTACACCCAGATTTTCATAGTCCTCCCGGGTCTTCTTCCCGACACCCGTCAGGGTCCCGATTCCCTGGGAGAGCTCAGATACGAACATCGTCCGACCTCAGAGGCTCAGAAGCAGGTTGATCAGGGCATTCACGCCCCAGCTCAGGCCGATGTAGAGCACAACGTAGAAGATCAGGGCCGTGATGACGACCTTCTGATCGTCTACTTTCCTCTTGTTGTAGAAAAGCCTGTAGATGAAGCTCACCGGAGAATCTATCAGCGGGTCTATGGTGTTTATCCAGTTGTTGGAAGACGGATTGCGGCTGTTTCCTATGACAAGCCTGACTATCAGGAGGATTATCAGCAATATCAGCAGGAACGAGAACATCGAACTCCACAGTCCGTTCACTATGATGGCCAGGATGGTCCACAGGGTGAAGCTTGTTGCCTCACCTATCAGGCTCAGGATGCTGCGTACCAGGTTCAGTACCACGAAAGCAAGGAGCGGAGTGAAATCCATATTGCCCCTGCGCAGCCCCTTTGCCCCCCTGAAGAGATTCAGATACGGATCACATATCTTGCCGAGTATGGTGTCTATGTTCTCCAGAGCCGATGGCTGCTGGTCGCTGGTCCTCCAGCCGTTCCTTCCGTTTAGAACCCGGAACCACGAGATGATTATCCTGATGATCAGCACCGTAGAGTAGATGCCCAGGATACTTGCAATGAAAGAACACATGCTCTGAACGAACTTCATATCACTTACTCCGAATAAACGTCATGGACGCTCTGGCATTCCATGAGCTCTGAAATAAGCTCACGGCTTCCGTCCACACGGAACTTCTCTCCCGCAGTAATCCTGCGGACACGACCTTCAAGCTTTCCTTCATCATCCGTACCGCGGTAGACGATTATGGACACATCCGCTGTTCCCCTGTGCTTCTTCAGCATGGCCCTTATCTCACGCAGTGCGTCCCGGCCGGGATAGATGCTCCAGTCCAGCTCTATCAGGACCCGCTTTGCATGCTCCGGCTTCATCTGGTTGGGATCGACGTAGATCATGTCTGCGGAGAAGCCCAGATTGTTGTTGTATGTCTTGAAGCTTCCGCGCACCGCGATGATTCTTCCGACGGAGACTCCGAGGGAACACATTGCCCACTGCCTGGGGAAGACCGTGACATCCAGTCTTCCGTTGTAGTCCTCGATTACAAGACGACCCATCTTGCCGCCGGACTTGGTCTGGACTTCCTTGCACTCCACCACCATTCCGATGAGATCGTATTTCGGACCCTCGCTGATTCTCTCCGGCTTTGACAGATCCAGCTTCACGCAGTTCTCCCACAATGTCCTGTAGGAATCCAGAGGATGGCCTGAAACGTAGAAACCCAGATAGTTTTTCTCTATTTCCAGCTTTTCCAGGAAATCGTAGTCCGGCTGGACCTTCATCTCGAAGGTGTTGGCCTCGACATCGTCTGCACCGAACAGGAGGTTCTGACCCATCATCTGGGCGTCCTTGTCCTCCTTGACGGACTTTATGGCCATCTCGTAGTTGGCAAGCAGCGTGGGCCTGTTGTAACCGAAGCAGTCGAACGTTCCGGAGTTGATCAGTCCTTCAAGGACGCCGGAATTCAGGACCTTGGGATCACTGCGCCGTGCGAAATCCAGGAAGTCCTTGTACGGACCGTTGGCGGCCCTCTCGTCAAGGATGCTCTGGACCGTTGTGGCACCCACTCCCTTGATTCCGGCAAGACCGTAGATCAGCTTGCCGTTCACTACCGTGAAGTAGACATCCGAATCGTTGATGTTCGGAGGCAGGATCTCGATGTTCTGGGACTTCACGTAATCGAGGTATTCCTTGTACTTGTCACCCGACCCGATTTCGTTGGTGAGGTTTGCCGCAAGGAACTCGGCCCTGTAGTGGCACTTGAGATAGGCGGTCCTGTATGCAAGTAGCGTGTAGCACACGCTGTGGCTCTTGTTGAAGCCGTACTTTGCAAACGGCTCAAGCATGTGGAAGATGTCGGCAGCATGCTCTTCGGTATGGCCCAGGGCCATGGCGCCCTTGATGAACTTCTCGCGCTGGGCCGGCATCTCCTTGACCTTCTTCTTTCCCATGATCTTGCGCAGGGTATCTGCTTCGCCCAGCGTGAAGCCTGCAATGATCTGCGCAACACGCATGACCTGCTCCTGGTAGACTATGACGCCGTATGTAGGCTTGAGGAGGTTCTCAAGAGACGGATCCGGATACTGGATGGGAATCCTGCCCTGCTTGGAGTCGATGTAGCGTGGTATGTATTCCATGGGGCCCGGACGATACAGGGAAACCATGGCGTCAAGCTCGTCGAACCTTGTCGGCTCGAGCAGCTTGAGGTTCTTGGACATTCCCGGGCTTTCAAGCTGGAAGACCATCTTGCTGTCTCCCCGGGAAAGCATCTCGAATGTCTCCTTGTCGTCGTACTTTACGTTCTCGATGTCGAAATCCGGCTCTGTCTTGCGGATCAGGCGCTCCGTGTTGCGTATCAGAGTCAGGGTCTTGAGACCCAGGAAGTCCATCTTGACCAGACCGCAGCGCTCCAGGTTGTTCATGGTGTACTGGGTGGAGATGCCGCCGGACTTGGGATCCTTGTAGAGCGGGACATAGTTCTTCAGCGGGGTCTGGCCGATGACCACACCGCACGCGTGTGTGGACACGTGCCTGGAAAGGTTCTCCAGACGCAGGGAGACATCGAAAAGTTCCTCATAGACGCCTCCGCGGGCCCTCGTTTCCTGTAGCTCGGGAGAGACCCTGATGGACCACTCGAGAAGAGATGTGACATGCTCGGCCTTGGCCTCGTCAGGAAGGACATCGAGTATGAACTTGGTGATGCGGTTGGATTCGTCAAAGGGAATGTCCAGGACCCTGGCCACATCCTTGACCACAGCCTTGGCCTTCAGCGTTCCGAATGTGGCTATCTGGCCTACCCTGTCCACCCCGTAATGCTCGGTGACATAGTCGATGACGGCCTGCCTGCCTTCGAAACAGAAGTCTATGTCGAAATCAGGAAGGGAGACACGCTCGGGATTGAGGAACCTTTCGAACAGCAGGTCGTGGGAGATCGGGTCAACGTTTGTGATGTCAACACAGTAAGCGACCATTGAACCGGCTCCGGAGCCACGCCCGGCACCTACGGGGATGTCATGAGTCTTTGCCCAGTAGATGTAGTCGCGCACAATCAGGTAGTAGCCGTCGAATCCCATCTTGAGGATGACGCCCAGCTCGTAGTTGAGCCTATCCTCCAGGACCTTCTTCTTCTCAGGATCGTTCTCATAGCCCGGATAGCGGCGTCTGAGGCCTTCCCATGAAAGCGCCGTCAGGTATTCCTTGGTATCCTTGTACTGAGGCGGGACATCGACGCTCGGAAGCAGCGGGCCGGGAAATGCGATGTCGAAGACGCACCGCTCGGCAAGCTCCACCGTGTTGGAGATTGCATCTGGATAGGAGGAGAACAGCTCGGCCATCTCGTCCGGACTCTTCATGTAGAACTCCTCGGTATCGAAATGCATCCTGTTGGTGTCCGACTTCTTGGCGCCGGTACCTATGCACATCAGGATATCGTGCGCATTTGCATCGGCCTTGTCGATATAGTGGATGTCGTTGGTGGCCACCAGCTTGATGTCCAGGTCCCGCGCAAGCTTGACCAGCTGCGGAAGCACCTGGATCTCCTCGGGGATGAAATGGTTCTGGATCTCGATGTAGTAGCGGTCGCCGAACAGGTTCTTGTACCACCTTGCAACCTCGTAGGCACCCTCGATGTTGCCGGCAAGCAGCTTCTGCGGAATCTCTCCCGCAAGACATGCAGACGTGCAGATCAGGCCCTCGCTGTGCTGCGCCAGAACCTCGTTGTCGATCCTGGGCTTGTAGTAGAAGCCCTCGAGGAATCCGATGCTGTTGAGCTCCATCAGGTTGTGGTAGCCCTTGTCGTTCATCGCCAGCAGGATCAGGTGGTAATAGTGGTTGCCTGCGTCCTTGAGCGCACGGCCTTCCGGGTTGATGTAGAACTCGCACCCCGGGATGGGCTGGATTCCCGCCTTCTTGCAGGCGTCGTAGAAATCAAGACAACCGAACATGTTGCCGTGGTCGGTGATGGCAAGAGCCTTCATCCCGTATTCCTTGGCCTTTGCCACATACCTGGAGATGGATGCAGCACCGTCAAGGAGAGAGAAATCGGTATGGTTGTGCAGATGTACGAATTCCGTCATATAGCTCCCGCTGGTATATATCCGAGTACTTATAAATGTAGCAGAATTTCGGGGAACTGGAAACAGATTGGAGGGCAAGAAAAGAAGACAAGCGGCCCTTTGGCTCCATGACCGCTTCACTCTGCCTCAATTCTCAACGTTTGGCTCCAATGTCTCTAATCTCTCTAATGACGCCAATGACTCAAATGACTCAAATGTCTCTAATGTATTCCCGCTCTCTTCCTGCGGCCGGCATAGAGCAGGAACACGAACAGCACTCCCACGCCTACAGACAACACCTGAAGCCACAGCAGCGGCGTGTATCTTCCCCACAGGTCGAACAACGCACCCTCGACATATGAGAAGACGGCGTACGAGAGCCTTACGGATATCTGGACTATCTGAAGGGCCATGGGATACTCGCTTTTGCGCCAGACATCCTTGGCAAGCAGCGGTCCCTGTGCTGTGGCGATGAGAGAGTTCACTCCGAACATGAATGCCGCAATGCAGATAAGCAGGTCGTTGCCGTAAATGAGCATGAAGCACGAGCATCCGAGAATGAGGAAGCTGACCAGCGTGGTCCTCTTTGCTCCGATGTAGTCATTCAGCGAACCGAATCCGATCTTGAATCCCATGTTGCCGAACATGTTGATGGAAAGCAGTATGGCAGGCGCCACAAGTACCACCCCGGTCATCTGCCCGAAAGCGGGAAAGTGGTTGTTGAATATGGTGGAGAACGAGGCACAGGAGGCGATCATCACGATGGAGATCACCCTGATGTCGATCCTTATCCTGCCGTGGCCATGGACCTCTTCCTCCGGAACCTTCTTCTCTCCTCCGAACGGGACGCAGCCTTTCTCCTTGGGTTCAAGAGCCATGAAGAACCAGGATGTGGGAACGGTCATGACGAGAATGGCAATTCCTGACACGAGGATGGCTACCCGCCATGATGCATTCGTTATCAGGGTACCGAAAAGTGCGCTCATCAGGGCCCCTGCAAGACCTGCCGACATGGCGGTCATGCCCAGGGCGAACCCCGCACGCTCGGTAAACCAGTTGGAGATTGCCAGGGGGATGATTATTCCGGTGACGTAGACGATGAAGAATCCCTGGATCACGGCGCAGATGTACCACTGCAGGAGCGAATGGGAGAAGGCAAGCGAAATCTGGGCAAGTCCCACTATCAGGCCGGCAGCAGGAATCAGATACCTGACCCTGTACTTCCTGATCACCTTTGCGACAAAGAGGGTTCCTATGCACTGGAAGACGTTGTTGAACGTGACATGCAACGATATTGCCGACATGGAGCATCCGAATTCCTCCATTACGGGAACAAAGAACACTCCGGCGCAGTTGCTGACTATTCCCAGCCCTGCACCCTGCAGAAGGCAGCAGCTGGCCAGGATCAGCCAGGGATAGGCTTTCTTCATAAAGAACGCTCCAGGGACAGAGCTTCCATGACCGCACCTTCTGCGGCGTCATGAAGCGGTGCCACGCATCTGAGTCCGGGGGCCTTTTCATTCAGCATCCGGAGGAATTCCTGCTTCAGGCAGGTCTCATGTGCAAGCAGACCTCCAAGGAGGGCAACGCTGCACCTTTCCAGTCCGAGTCTTGCCGCGGCAGCAGTGACGATATCCACAAGCGACATGGCGTTGGCCTTCACGATGTCTATGGCAACATCGTCTCCCAGACGGCATGCCCTGTCCACAATCGGAGAGAGTGCCGCAACAGCGCTTTTGTCATTGGAATAGACGTAGGAGATGATCTTCTGCTCTGAATCAAGACCGATGTCTTCCGCAAGCAGCTCCTTGAGTACGGTCTTCCGGCCATAGCCGTCAAAAACCTTGGAAACGGCAATCAGTGCATCGCGGCCCAGCCCGTAGCCGCTGCCGGAATCTCCCATCAGATGACCCCAGCCCCCGGTGAAGGTACTCCGTCCGTCCGCTGTCCGTCCGTAGCAGACGGATCCGGTGCCGGAGATAAGTATTATTCCTTCCTTTCCTCCCAGGGCGCCGGTATGTGCCGTCTCATGGTCTCCGATTATCCTGTAGGGGAAAGCCGAACTTGACAGCACACTCTCCGCCACCCTGCGAACATCCGGATTCGTGATGCCGGATGCCCCAAGGCACAGCGCACGGCATGTTCCGAGGCTGCTTACGTATCCGATTATTTCCTCAAGGTTTTTCCTGAAGGCGTCCTCACCGATGCTGTTCAGGTTCAGAGGTCCGAATTCCCTGCGGCCGACTTCATGTCCGCCGGCTGTACGGCAGACCACTGTGGTTCTGGTTCCTCCGCCGTCAATGCCGCAGACGAATTCCGGAGTCTTCATGCGATTGCCTCTCTGACATGACCCTTTGCCTTTGCAAGGCGGGAATCTGCCTCCTGTGCGGAGCATCCGGCCAGAACCATGACGATGGCACGCTTGACGTTGCCGCCGGCCTTCTCAAGAGACGCAACTGCTTCTTCTCTTGAAATGCCCGTTGCTTCCATCAGTATGGTCTGTGCCCTTGTGACAAGCTTCTCGTTTGTCTGGACCACATCCACCATCAGGTTCCTGTAGCATTTGCCGAAGCGCACCATGCTGGCGGTGGAGATCATGTTGAGCACCATCTTCTGGCTGGTGCCGGCCTTGAGTCTCGTGGACCCGGTAAGTACTTCAGAACCAACAATGACCTCAATTGCAACATCAGTGAGTTTTCCTATGGCAGAATCGGCATTACAGGCTATCGAAACAGTCCTGCAGCCAAGTCCGCGGGCATACTCCAGACCTCCGATTACATACGGGGTGCGGCCGCTTGCGGCAATGCCCACGACGATGTCCTTGCTGCAGAGTCCGATTCCCTCCAGGTCTGCCTTCCCGCATTCGGGACTGTCTTCCCTGTCATCGGTCAGGCTGATCTCGAACTGCTGCCCGCCGGCAACAAGACCGACTACGGTTTCCGACGTGACGCCGAAAGTCGGAGGACACTCGGCAGCATCTACGGCTCCGAGCCTTCCGCTCGTGCCGGCGCCCATGTAGACGATCCTGCCGCCTTTTTCCAAGGCCTCCACACAGAGGTCCACGGCTTTTGCGATGTTCCCGAGCTGAGCCCTTACGGCTCCCGGAATCTTCGAGTCCTCGTTGTTCATCACGGTGACGATCTCGAGTGAACTCATGCGGTCGAGGTCTTCGGACGCGGTGTTGCGCGTCTCCGTAGTCATTCTTTCTGTCGTGCTCATTTTCTGTAGATCCTGAGGATGTTCTCCAGGTAATCCCTGAACTTGTTCCTGAAGCTTGCCGGTTCCAGGATTTCCACCGCATCTCCGCACTGGATGATGCGCAGTATCAGCTCTATCGAGTTCTCGGCCTCGAAGCGGCAGATCCTGGTCCCGTCAGGCTGCTTCTGCGTATCGATCCTGCCATGTGAGAGAGTGTCGAACGAATTCAGGGCACTCTTCTGCCGCACAAGCATGACCAGCGGAATGGTGTCCACCACGTATTCCGGTTCTGCAGGACTTTCCATACGCCTGAAAGCCTTGAGGTTGTCGGGAATGGTATATGTCTCGTTCAGAATGGCCACGCTTCTGATCTGGGAGATGTCCAGCGTCATGATTTCGGTGGTGTGGCGCAGCCTTCCGGTGACGGTCACGGGATTGCGGCCTTTCTCCGTTTCCACGAAGCCGATGAAATAGGGAGCAAGCTCGGTCTCTTCCTCAACCGGTTCTCCCTGCCCTCCGGCTTTATGGAGATGGGTGATCCTGACGATCCGTCCGGAGACCCATGCATCGATGAGGACCTCGAGTATCTCGTTCTGCCGCGTGTTTCCCGAGCCGACCTCTGCTTCTATCTGGTCTGCTATGGACATGATGTTGCCGCTCACCTTGGGAGCATAGTTCTGCATTCCCATGGCTATCTTGCGCAGACCCGAAGCCAGATGCGGGGTCCTGAACTCCGAGTTCTTCAGGAGCATCTCCACACTCATGTTGAGTGCAAGGCTCTCATAGACGCTCAGGGCCAGCGGCTCCTCGTCAGGATTCGGTATTATCTTTATAAGATTCTTGTCCTCATATACGCGGCTGTATTGCTTGAGCTCTTCGATGTATCGTCCGATGGTGCTTCTGTGTACTCCCAGACGCCTTGCGATATCGGACTTCCTCAATCCCTCCGGGTGACTCCTGAGTATCAGCTCCAGCTGTGCTACACGTTCTCCTTTCATTTCTACCCCTCTGTATTACTGTCTTGAAAATGTCTTTCCGAGACCATTATAATTGTTTGCAGCAACAAAATGCAACAAACGTTTTGGATTGTTGCAAAAATGTGTGCATTTTGGGACAGGAGGCCTGCTTGTGAAAGACGAAGACAGACTCATAAAGCTTGAAACCGACATGGCATATCTTCAGGACATGGTCCGCGAGCTCAATGACATTGTCTCCCGCCAGCAGGTGATGATGACGAAACTCGAGAAACAGAACGAAGCATTGAACAAGCGCATCGAGGACCTGGACACCGAAGCCCGCCCAAACAGAAGACCCCCGCATTATTGAGGATTAACGACTCTATTTGAGGCATTGGAGTCAACGATAAAAGAAAACCCCGCCGGATTCCTCCAGCGGGGCAGTATCACAAGCAATCAGCTGAATTACTCGTTATACATTGCGATGAGCTTCGTCAGGTGCTCGTAGCGGGCCTTGGCCTCTTCCTCGTTCAGCTTGAACAGGACATCGGCTCTTGACGGGAACTCACGTGTGAGTCTGCTGTAGCGGGCCTCGTTCATCAGGAAC
>Ga0265301_10006349_pt1 | contig 11332 bp, 3 predicted proteins | sample AusTroGonzalo_MG_2_FD_193488 | JGI IMG/M metagenome (GOLD analysis project Ga0265301, IMG submission 193488) | Bovine rumen microbial communities from tropical cattle in Woodstock, Queensland, Australia - Gonzalo_04 | ecosystem: Host-associated > Mammals > Digestive system > Stomach > Rumen ...
CTCCATCTCCACGTCGTACTGCGGGAACTGGTTCATAATCTTGGCCAGATAGCGGTTGACAGCCGAGAAGATGGCCACGCCGATAGAGAAGTTCGAGGCCCAGAACAGCGTCTTGCCGTCAGCGCAGGCCTTGCGCACCTCGTCGCCGTGCTCGGTCATCCAGCCTGTCGAGCCGCTGACCACCTTCACACCCTTGGTCCACGCCTTCAGGTAGTTGCCGTAGGCCGCCTGCGGGGCGGTAAACTCAATGGCCACGTCGGCCGATGCAAACTCAGGACTGTCGAAGTCCTGCTGGTTGTCGATGTCGATGATACTGACAATCTCGTGTCCGCGCTCACGGGCAATCTGCTCAATCATCTTGCCCATCTTGCCGTAGCCTATCAATGCAATCTTCATCTTTCTAATTTACTATTTGACGATTTACAATTTACTATTTATTTTCAATTTTTCAGAACTTCAATTCTTCAATTCTTCAATGGTCAATGTTCAATGGTCAATGATCAAAACATCTGACTGACGCGCCTCACACCTGCTACCAGCGCGTCCACCTCCTCGCGGGTGTTATAGAGGGCGAACGACGCGCGCACCGTTCCGCTGATGTCCAGACGGTCCATCAGGGGCTGTGCACAGTGGTGGCCCGTTCTGACGGCAATGCCCAGACGGTCGAGTAGGGTACCGATGTCCAGATGGTGGATGGTGCCGACGTTGAAACTTACGACGGCGTCTCGATGCTCCTTGGGACCATAGACCACCAGTCCCTCGACGGTCTGCAGCTGCTCCAGGGCGTACTGCGTCAGCGCCTTCTCGTGAGCCTCGATATCGTCGAGACCTATTCCCTCCATATACTTGATGGCGGTAGCCAGTCCGTGGGTCGCCACGTAGTCGGGCGTGCCAGCCTCGAACTTAAACGGCAGGCGCTCGAAGGTGGTTCGCTCCCACGTCACCTTGTCAATCATCTCGCCGCCACCCTGATACGGTGGCAGCTTCTCCAGCCACGCCTCCTTGCCGTAAAGCACGCCGATGCCCGTAGGGCCGTACATCTTATGACCGCTGAAGGCCAGGAAGTCACAGTCCAGTGCCTGCACGTCAATTTTCATGTGGGGCGCACTCTGCGCAGCATCCACCAGCACGGGAATGCCCCGCTCGTGAGCCATGCGGATAATGTCCTTCACGGGGTTGACGGTGCCCAGCACGTTGCTCACGTGCGCGATGCTCACCAGGCGGGTTTTCTCCGTCAGGAATGTTGCGACTGAGTCGCAACTTTCTAAACGCCCGTCGTCGGTTATCGGCAGATGCTTCACCTTGATGCCGTGCTTCATGGCCTGCAGCTGCCACGACACGATGTTCGAGTGGTGCTCCATCTCCGTCACCAGCACCTCGTCGCCCGGCTGCATCTGACTCTCGCAGAACGAGCTGGCCACGAGGTTGATGGCCTCCGTGGTGCCGCGTGTGAAGACAATCTCCTCCGTCTTCTGGGCGTTGATGAAGGCACGTACCGTCTCGCGTGCCGCCTCGTGCAGGTCGGTGGCCTGCTGGCTCAGGTAGTGCACGCCGCGATGCACGTTGGCGTTCACGTTCAGGTATTCGTCACGCATGGCGTCAAGCACGCAGAGCGGTTTCTGCGTCGTTGCCGCATTGTCCAGATAGACCAGCGGTCGTCCGTACACCTCGCGTGCCAGAATGGGGAAGTCCTCTCTTATTTTCTGTATGTCGTACATGCCTTTTTTCAATTTGCGCGGCAAAGTTACGAAATTATTATTAATTTCTTGGTAGTTTTGAAAACTATTTTGTATCTTTGCACCCAGACTAAGCACTTAAAACTTAATAGCATATGAAGAAACTTGTACTTACCATGGTAGTGGCAACAGCCGTCTGCACAACGGCTTTTGCACAAAACAAAGTGAAGAACGTCTATGCCAGCTCTTCGAAGCTGAACGTCGAGATGCTGCAGAACAGCGATCAGACCATTCAGCTGAACCGCTATTTCTTTGCCGGCTACAACACGCTGTGCCTGCCCATGTCGCTCACTGCCGACCAGCTGGCTACGGCAGCCAAGAACCTGAAGGTCGAGCGTCTGGCCGGAATCCGTCAGGAGGGCAGCACGCTGAACCTCTATTTCGTCGACTGCACCGCCGACGGCATCCAGGCCGGTGTGCCCTATCTCGTCTATTCGCCCACGGCCCAGTACCTGCGTGTGAAGAACAGCGATGTGCTGACCGTCACTGACGACCTGAAGACTGTTCGCATGAGCGACGGCCAGGGCAATACCGTCTCCTTCGGCAGCGCTTGGGATACTGTCGAGAAGGTTGGCCGCTACGGCATCCCCGCCCAGCAGAATGTGACACCGCTGGAGAGTGTCCTCATCCGCACCAATGCCGACAAGAAGTTCCTGCCCACCCGCTGCGGCTTCACGTGGGACGAGCAGGCTCCCTCAGCCACCCGCCTCTTCATCCAGCACGCCAATAACATGGGCGAGGTGACGGCCATCCTCGGCGTCAGCCAGGACAAGACCGCCGACGGCACCGCCTACGACCTCCAGGGCCGTAAGGCCCGCAAGACCGCCAAGGGCCTCCGTATCCAGGCCGGCAAAAAGGTTGCGGTTAAGTGAGCGAAGAGAGAGCTGAAAGCACAAGGCGTGTTTCTGTTCCTTAGCGAGGACAGGGACACGCCTCGGTATGTATTCGGAGGATAACAGGATAAGTAGAAAACACATAATAGAAAACAACCATAAAATAACAATTAAAACCATTAAAAGTATGAAAACAAAGAACGAATTATTTAACTGGCACCATGTGCCTATAGGGCGGCCTATGCTTTCACTTCTGCGAAGTGGGCGGGGTGTTTTTCCCTCTTCCCATAGCCGTAGCCATACAGATAGCCATAGCCGTTTGTTATGGTTAGTGCTGCTCGTGTTTGTTTTGTTTTCTTCCAACCAATCGACAAATGCTAAGGAGGCTACACTATGGTGGGGTGCCGAATATGTGACCATGGACTATAATAGACCTTGTATCGAGCTCAGCCTATGTTTGGGTGATGACAAAGGTGATTATAGCTATTTCTCTGACAAAAATTTATTTTATGTCTATTTGGACAATACACTGATATGTAGTTCCACAGAGCTTGACATGAGAATGGGTACAAGTGCTTTGGTCAAGTTGCGGAACAGTGGTTGGAATAGGTCATATACCAATCCGACGACAGGTGTATATATCAAAGCGCACAATCCGACCTATCACGATTCTGAGCCGTGGATAAGTTTGATGATTGTACCGTCGTATAGTTATATGGGCCAGAACCATAATGTTAAGGTTACGGGAAAATATTACTGCAATGACAATAATCGTGGAATCGTTACACTGACAGCACCTGGCTATAATGATAAGATGGCAGTTCCTGATATGTCATTGACCCGTAGTAATGGTAAGATTAACTATTCTGGTTCGTTATCAAACGCGAATTATACGGATTATTCTTGGGGGCTGACACTCTTTACCGCCAAGCCTGGTAAAACGCAGAACTTATCACCAACAGCGACAAACAGTCTGGGCGGCGGAACACAGTATGCGACATCGGGAGCCTCTACGATGTCAGTATCCTTCGATGCCGATAACTACAAGGGTTATACATTCTATCCCCGTATGTCGATATCAAGAAATGATGTTTTCGGTGGATCTATTCGTCCTACTTTCTTCAAGGACTATGAGAAGGTGAATATTCCTGGCTATCCTCGTGCTGCCAGCGTGTCTTTTGACCCCAAGAAATGGACTAAGACCATCATCATTTCCTGGAGCAGTGAGGTCTACGACCAAAACAATGTGGATACTAATGGTAAATGGTATATATATCGAAAGAACCTCAGCGACAATACGATAGCGCTTATCGGCTCCGATATCAACTATAACAGCAGAACCTATACCGATGACAGCGAGTCGCTGGACTATAGCGTCCCATATACCTACTACGTCTGCTTCGTTCCTAATGGCTGGACTGCAAATGACTGGACCGACGTTGAAGGCTTGTATGCCAGTGCGAATATAATGCTGAAACGGGAATACCAGTTCAACAGCTTCTCGGTTGAAGGACGTCTTGATAATATCGCCGTCAATTGGAACGTAGAGTCGTTTGGCGATGCCAGCAACAACAATACATACGATGTTGTGCTGCAGCGCAGCGTGAACAACAATACTGACTGGACGGATATCTACACACAGACCATCAACAACAAGGACACAAAAACGGGTAGTTACACCGACGAAGACGTGTCGAACCCCTGTACAGAATACTTCTACCGGTTGAAGGTGCTGGCGCAGGACACGACGTTCTATAGCAACGAAATGTCAGAACACATCAGTGGCGTGTCGAAGGTGACCAATATCGCTGCCAGCCGTGGCACATATACTGGTCGTGTCCGTGTACAATGGGAAGCCGAGCAATATGGCACCGAAGTCACCTATTACACTGTGAGACGCCGACTGCTTGGTAGTGGCGAGGATAAATGGGTGACGTTACATTCAACAAACGGCACAGCCGTCTCCTATAATTATCAGGATGACACTGCACAGCCCGGCGATTATTACGAGTATCAAGTCATTTCAGAAACGAAGTGCCAAACGAGTAGCGGCAACGTGAAGAATAGCGTGTCGACGGATGGCTTCTGCCAGGCCCGCGGTGTGGTGAGCGGCCGTATCAGCTACGGAACAGGTACAGCTGTTGAGGGGGCACAGGTGGTATTGACCCGTAGCGATGACTCTGGCTCTAATGTCCAGTCGTTCTACTCACTACGTTTGCAGGGTACTGGCGATGGTGTCGACTGGTCTATACCCAACGAGATGCCTAACTACACCGTCCAGTTCTTCCTGCGTCCAGAGCTCGACGAAACCCGTACCGCCAATACTGTATTGCTTGAAGAAAGCGGTTCGTCTACTCCACTGTTGCAGTTGTCAAGTTATGATGCCACGAACGAGCGCTATCAGCTTATTCTGAAGGGTAGCAACTCGGGTGTCTATGTGAAACCCAGCGAGTTTACGCTCATCACCCTGCGCTATAATGGCTCAGACTATACGCTGAGCACCTTTGACCAGCATCGTGACATTACCGCGTACAGCAAGACCGGACAGAAGTTGTCGGCCGAAAACCTGCACTTTGGCTACACCACAGACACTAGCAAACCGCAGTTCCAGGGCTACCTGGATGAAATCCGCATCTTCTCGCGCTCGCTGTCTGATGACGAAATCATCCGTAATGCTGACCATACGCTGGCTGGCAATGAGGATGGCTTGGTGGCCTACATCCCGCTAGACGAAGGCATTCAGGCACTACGCAAAGCGTACGACTACTCGAAAATGGGAGGTGCGGCCAACGAGAACCACGGCGATCTGACTGGTGGCACGTTTAGCACAACGATTCCTTTGAGCAATCAGTTAGGCCTGTTGGGCTATTCTGACGACAAAGGCAACTACGTTGTGCGTGGTGTGCCGTTCAACGGTGAAGGTACCAACTACAGCGTAACACCGATGATGAACAATCATGAGTTCTCACCAGAGGAGCAGAGCCGCTACGTCAGTGTGCAGTCGTTGGTACACAGTGGTGTGGACTTCACCGACATCTCATCGTTTGAAGTGAGCGGTGTTATCCGCTATGTCGGAACGAACATTCCGGTGGACAGTGTGCAGTTGTACATTGACGATCGTCTGGCTACACGTAATAATGAGGCTGTAGTGACTGACGAAGAAGGTAAGTTTATTATCGACGTACCCATTGGCAAACACTATATCAGTGCTGTCAGGGATGGCCACACTTTTTTGAAAGGCGGTCGTATACCTTACGATCCTTCAGGCCTGAACCAAACAGTCTACGAGTTTGTTAAGAAAGAGAGTGGCTGGCAGTTCTGGGACAATACTCTGGTAACTGTTGCCGGTCGCGTGGTGGGCGGTGCCGTCGAAGGCGAGAAACCACTCGGTTTTGCTGACAGCGATGAGTACAGAAGCAAGAACACCATCGGACAGGCTGAAATCACACTTGAGATTCCCGACACACACTATATGCTGAATGCTTATGAGGAGACTAATAATCTGGTGAGCCTGGGCTTCAGACCTGTAACGGATGACACACCGCTAACTTACCCCATAGGTGTTAAAGCTACCGGCACAGGCTACCGCACGGGCGGTACAGATGAAGACAATGCCAAAAGGGTGGTCATCACGACAGATGCCGCCACTGGCGACTTTGCCGTTTTATTGCCGCCGCTGGACTATAAGGTGGTATCGGTGAAAATGGTAAACGCTCAGGCAGATCAAGCCTATAAGTTTAGCTCCGACCAACTGCCACGTATTGACGCCAGCGATGCAAAGACGGTGTTGCAGGATAGTATTCCGACGGAGGACGGCGGATACCGCTATTTCGACTATGTAGCTGCCATGAAGCTAACAAAGCACACCGACCCTGTATTAAGTGTTAGACAGATGAAGCGAAATAAGAAGGATGTATTGCCAGAAGGCGTCTTTGGTGATGAAACATCCAGTTATACGATTCCAACGACTGGTAAGAAGCAGACGGTGGATCTATACACTGTTAATGGCAACAATGTAACTTATAACTTCGGTTATCCTATCTTTGGTCAAGCTGGAACATACACCTTTGAGTTGGAGGGCTACGAGAGTTACACAAACTACGACGAAGGATTAGACGATGACGAACGTAATACAAAGGTGCCGCTGCGGAACACCGTGATAACTATCAGCAATGCGCTGAGTGACACTCAGAAAGTGTATGCGGCTGCGCCAGAGACCGGTGAGAATGCTGGTCAGGTTGCCGACTTGCAAGAGAACCAGTTGCAACTTGATGAGAATGGCATGGCAACATATACATGGAATGCCGGACTGCCCAACATCCAGCCCCCATATACGCGTAGATTGAACATGACCTATAACAATGGTGCAGGTGACTATAGCTGGCAAGGTCTTGATGGTGTCATTTTCGGCGACCTGCCAGACGGAACTAACTTCACCACGAAGGGACCGTCGAAGGTAGAGATGGTCCTCCATGACCCGTATGGCGACTCTTCGTTTGCCACGTGGGAGAGTGGAACGGTAACCGTTCAGTCAAGGGACACTCTATGGTCCGATCACAAAGAAGAGGTATTCGCGACAAATATTCACTTAGGACCAAAACTTGAAATTGATAAAGGATTCCTCGTCTCCACACAGACGGAGATAGAAGTGATAGCAGACTTCAAGGGTGGTTTTACTAAATCCACGGAAAGAGACTCTATCTATTCACACACGACAACGATAGAGATTAACCAAGCCGTCAGCACCAGTGCCGACCCCGATATGGTGGGTGCTGATGCCGACATCTATATTGGTCAGGGCACAAACCTCTTGTTCGGTGGTGCACGCTCCGTGGGACTGATGGCGGATGTAAATGAACAGCCACAAATCATGGTGGATAATGTGATTACCATGGGACAGCAGTTCGAGACGAACTTCTACTATACACAATACGAGATTGAGAACAAGGTCATTCCTGACCTGAAGCGTATTCGTAACGAACTGCTTAAACAAGTGGCTGATATATCCACAGCCACGAACGAAAGTGACTCAACCATCTATGTTACGCAACTGGATAAGGACGATGAGAACTTTGGCGAGCCAGGCACCTACAAGATGCTGGCAAAGAAAGCCGGTCTCGACATGGTTGGCTACTACAATGATGAGATACAGAGTTGGAAGAACCAGATTGCTGCGAGCGAGAAGTATAAATTGGACCGCTTCCAAAAGGCTAGTGATAAGGAAAAGGAGAACGTTTCCTTCGGTGGCGGAGTAGATGTCACGAAGTCTGAGTCGACATCGACCTCATTTAGTCGTGAAGACACTTATACTCACATGTATTATGTAGACTTTGGCGTCGACTTGGGTGGCACCTACAATGGTATTGGTGCAGACATTGCCTATGAATCACACATCAATACTCATGGTAATGGAGCCGAAACGGTGTTCGATGAAAATACTGCAACTACGACCTTCAGCTACACACTATCCGATAGTGGTGCTGACGATTCCTTCTCGATGAATATATATAAGGCGTCAGGCAACCACGGCCCTGTCTTCCGTACTGTTGGCGGTCAAAGTTCTTGCCCGTACGAGGGTCAGGAAGTGACGAAGTACTATAAGAAGGGAACTGAGTTGTCGGCAGCCACAGTACAGCTGGACCAGCCACAAATCATCTGCAGGAATAACATGCTGACAGGCATACCAAGTGGCGGCAAGGCTCAGTTTGAGTTGGAGTTATGGAATCTCAACGGCATTGGAGTCGATGCGTACTTTGAACTGGTACCAGTGGACGGTGCGAACCCGAAGGGCGCCAAATTAAGCCTACCCACTGGTGACATTCACAATGGCCGTACAATACTGGTACCTGCCGGCGACAAACCTGTGAAGATGATACTGACTCTGGAGCAGGTAGACATCGATGTGACAGACTACGAGAACATCAAGCTGGCTCTGAGGAGTTCCTGCCAGAACGACGAGACTACAATACATGGTGCCATCAAGAGCGAGGTGAGTCTGAACGCCCACTTCGTTCCTGCCAGCACACCAGTGATACTGACCATCGACAAGACAGTGGTAAATACTCAAAACGTGAATGACGACATCATGCTGAAGGTGACAGGCTTCGACCGTAACTTTAGCGGTCTGCAGCGCGTCGACATCCAGTACATGGCTCCGGGCGCCACTACGTGGAGCCTATTGCAAGGCTATATTCCCGAAGAACTGCCTGAAGATGGTGTGATAACCCTGCCGCTGAGCATGAATTCGAAGAACTGGATAGACGGTACCTACAAGTTCCGTGCACGCAGCTCGGCGACGTATAGTGGCGCTCCCGTGACGGCAGAGAGCGAGGTGCTGACGCTGGTGAAAGACGTACATCGTCCGCAACTGTTCGGACTGGCAAGCCCGACCGACGGCATATTGAACACCGGCGATGAGATTAGCCTGACTTTCAACGAAGATATTCAGAAGGAGCTGCTGACGGACAACAATTGTGTGGTGAGCGGTGTCCTGAATGGGGCAGATGTGGCCCACGACGTGGCCCTGTCAGCACAAAATACAGAACGTGCTGCCTACACTGAGGCCAGTTTCAATTTGGCTCAAAAGGACTTCTCGGCTGATATGTGGGTGAACGTGACTGCAGCTGGTGACATCTTCGCACACGGTAATGGCGAAGAGAAGTTCAAACTGAGTATCGATGAAGATAACCACCTCGTGGTGACTATCGGTTCAGAGAGTTATACGTCAACGAAGACCATCGAGAAGAACACGTGGACATTCCTGGCCTTCAACTACAACTACGAGAGCGGTAGCAGCGTGCTGAATGTGCGCGCCGTGACAGACAACGCAACAGAGGACCTCTTTGTCAATACGGCTGTGGCTGACTATGCCGGCACAGGCAAAATCATGCTGGGCCAACACTTTACCGGTGCCATTCAGGAACTGGCGCTGTGGGACAATGCCCGCAGCGTGGCCGATGCACAGGCCGAGATGCATTGGACGAAGAAACCATCGACACCTCACCTCATCGGCTACTGGAAGATGGACGAGGGCAGCGGTACGGAGATTCGTGACTACGCCCGCAGCCGCCACATGACGCTGCCGAACAGCACATCGTGGTATCTGAACAATGACAACAAGGCCGTGACGCTGAACGGAACGGATGCTCTGAAGCTGAATATTGCAGAGTGCAGCGTCCTCGATACCGAGGACTATGCCGTGGAGATGTGGTTCAAGGGCGACAAGGCTCAGAACACGACGGCCAGCTCACTGCTCTATACCAACGAAGAGTCTGTGGGCATCGGCTTCAACAACGGCGGCATGCTGACTTTGACGGCTGGTAATCAGGCCATAGAACTGAGTAAGAACAACTATCTGGACAATGCTTGGCACCATCTGGCACTGAATGTGCTGCGCAATGGCAATGCCACAGTCTACGTGGACGGAAATGCCGTAAAAACAATGTCGGCACAGATTGTGCCTTCACTGGAAGGAGCCTATTTATATATAGGAACGCGCGATGGCAACCAGCCGTTCATTGGTATGGTCGACGAAATTCGTCTGTGGAAGTCCTCAATGACGGGTGACATGCTGAATAATCTGCGCACACAGCGACTCGTCGGCGACGAGAGCGGCCTGGTAGCCTACTATCCGTTTGAGACTTTGACACGCAATACGTCGGGAATCATCTCATCGGTGAGCAGTGACCAGGACTTTAGTGCTGGAGCGAAGACAGCCGAAACATACAGTGGCGCAGCCATCACATACAACGATGAGGCACCAGCCATGAAGGTAAAGCCTGTCGCTACGAATGTGCTATACAGCTATGTGGCCAACGAGCGTAGCATTGTCATCACACTGAACGAGGATGTCAACCGTCTGGAAGGCTCGACAGTGAACTTCACTGTAAGGGGCGTGAAGGACACCAATGGCAACGAATCGAACGCCATCAGCTGGTCGGCCTATGTGCGTCAGAACAGCCTGCTATGGAAGGGTGAGACGGAGGCGACGATAGAGAAGACGGTGGGCGAGGCAGCCACCTTCGAGGCAACCATCATCAACGAGAGCGGCCTGTCGGAGAACTGGACGCTAACGGGCCTGCCCACATGGCTGACGGCCAGTGCCACAAGCGGTACGCTGAAGGCCACGATGTCGAAGAACATCACCTTCACCATCGCGGAGAGTGTGCCTATCGGCAAGTATGAACAGACCATTTACCTGACGGGTAACAACAACATCGCAGAACCGCTGACTCTGAACCTGAATGTGAAGGGCGAGGAGCCCGACTGGATGGTGAATGTCGGTGACTATGAGAGTTCGATGAATGTCATCGGATATGTCGAGCTGAATGGTACACTCATGAATGATGAGAACGATATTGTAGCAGCTTTCATCAACGATGAGTGTCGTGGTGTGGCACATCTGGATTATAAGGAGCGTTATGACGGCTACTTCGTTACGATGGACATCTATGGTGACGAATCTGATGCCAACCAGAAGGTGACCTTCCGCTTCTATGACGCTTCAACAGGTACTGTTTATCCGGCTGTGGAGCCCAACCTTAACATCAAGTATGAGTCACTTGCACTCATCGGCAAATACAACGAGCCAGTCGTATTCTCCATACTCGACAAGGTTGAGCAGTCCACTAATCTGAAGTCTGGCTGGAACTGGCTGTCTTTGAACGTAAAGGCTGACAACATGTCGGCAGAGGCGGTCTTTGAGAAGATTGCCAGCGACGTGAGTGTCATTAAGAGCCAGAACAGTGGCTACCTCATGTACGA
>Ga0265301_10006355_pt1 | contig 11328 bp, 10 predicted proteins | sample AusTroGonzalo_MG_2_FD_193488 | JGI IMG/M metagenome (GOLD analysis project Ga0265301, IMG submission 193488) | Bovine rumen microbial communities from tropical cattle in Woodstock, Queensland, Australia - Gonzalo_04 | ecosystem: Host-associated > Mammals > Digestive system > Stomach > Rumen ...
AAATTGATGAAAAGTAAAAAATATTGAGGCATATTCTTCAGATTGGTGGTCTAGAAAAACATATTTAATGACTCCATGGTGAATTTTAAAAGTTCTTAAAAAATATAAATTAAAATATAATGTATTGAAAGCAAAAGGTTTAAATAATGATGAAAAATTATTTCTTTTAAAATTAAATCTTAAAGAATGACCTATAATACTATTGATTGCAAACTGACAAACTAAGAAAAATCGATTTAATCGAGGTAAGGCTCTATTACATTGGCATTATGTTACATTATGGTGATACAACGATAAAAAGAAAATATTCTATGTCTATGATTCAAATACTAAGAGAAAAACAGGTAATAATGTTATGAAATGAACTCTTGAAATTCCTTATAAATATGTTTTGAAAGCATGGTGAGTCTGAGCGACAAAGATAATACATGATTATGCAATAGCTGTAAAATATTAAGGTAACATTCTAAATTTTTGTTCGTTATAATATATAGATTTTATTTAATATTCATACTAAAATGAAAAAAATTGCTTTATTTTGATTGTTTCTATGATGTCTTATTTTTTCTGGATGTGTAAAGCAACAATCATGAGAAAATTGAGAATTTTATGCTGAAAATTTAATCATAAAATGAGTCGGACCTGAAATCAGTTTTGAACCAACTGTTGAAGATTGAACTTTGGTGTTAGGTAGAACTTTTGAAGACATGTCTGTCCATGTGTTTTTGAGTGAATGAATGTGGGAAAAATATTTAAAAAATGAATCTGACTATCTACCATGAAATGAAGTAAATTTTAAGTGAACTGTCGAAGTGATAGGTTCAGCTGCAGGAAATCATTATTATAATGTAAAGACTATTGATAAATTAGAATTGGTTAAATATCCAGATGGTGATAAAATTAAAGAAATATTTGATGGTTACAATTATTGTGAATCAGATTCTGATTGTGAATATTTTATGTGAGAATGTCCATTATGATGCTATATTCCTTTAAATACTAAGTATATAAATATCGCTTCAAATATCGTTTCAAACTTTGTAAATAATTTAGATGAACGCTGTGTATATGGTTGTCTTGCAATGGATAAAGCTGTTTGTAAAAATTATAAATGTGAAATGATAAATTCTGAATCAGAAGAAAATATTGGATCTATAGCTTGTACTCCTGAAGAGAAAATGGCTGAAAATTGTAATATGATATATCAACCCGTTTGTGGTTCAGATTCTAGAACTTATGGGAATAGTTGTGTAGCTTGTCAGTCTGAAACTGTTGAAACTTATACAATGTGAGAATGTGAAAGTAGCGCATTTATTGTAGAATGAGATAGTGATTATTTACAGGATGTAGAAGGAATCATGGCTAAAAAATGAGCTGTGACTTGTGATTTATTCTACACTGATTATGACAGACAGGTTCATTCATTTTTCATGGCTGATAATAATAGGTTTTATAGTTCAATAGATGATTATTCTGACAATCTTCAGAGAAATGTATTCTATACTTTAGCTGTAAATTGAAAGGTTTATAATTGGTCTACTTTTCCAAATTCAGAAAAAACAGTTATAGATTCTCCTGCTGATATAGAAAGTGAAATTGCTAGTTTATTAATGGATAAATCAAATTATCCAGATTTTGAAATGAATTGTTATGAATGAATTGATACCACTAATGAGCATTTGTTTGAAATATTGCCTGAATAGAACTATTCAAATTTATCAATTGGTGGTTGAGTATTAATAATCCTTTCGTATTCTTCGTGCGGACATACAGTAAAAATTTCTCAATTTGGATAGGCTAACATTCTTCGGTTATCACGATTAAATCTGAAAACATTGTATTTATATAGTCATGTTTTTTCTATACGAAGATTTCATTGAATCAAAAGATTTAGAGTTTTTATAATCTCTTTTTCTAGTTCTATGTTATTATAAGTTTTTATGACATTATATAGTAGAGGTTCAAAACTTACTCTATCGGCAAAATCACAATCAAGTTCTTCAAACAAATCTAAATATCATGATATTCTAGATCTTAAGCTACTTACAGTTCATATTCCTTCTAATTTAACTAATAAATTATTTTTTCTAAGTCTTTCATTTTTTTGTTCCTCTATTTCTTCTGAAGAAATTAATGATTGTAGTTTTTCATTCTTTGTCTGAGATTTTCACTTTCCTTCTTTACTATTTTTTGGATTATCTATTATTTTAAATTCAGGATAATCTTTTATTAAACCTTCAAGATATTGAATGACTAAATCTGACTTTTCTCAGAATTTATTTTTTATGTGAGAAATTTTAATTTCTCAAGAATTTTTTTTCAATTCTTTTTTTAGAAAATCTTCTATTTCTTGTGCACGAATATCTTTATTATTTTTTAAATCTTTATTTAATTGTTTTGATAATCATTCAGGTAGTATAATTACAGTTTTTGGGGCTGGTTGTGATTCTCCTTTCTTAGCATTTTTCTTTAATAAAGGAACAAATAATTCTCTATACATTTTTTCTGTTTCATTATGCTTATTTTCTAAGTATTTTGGATATTCTTTTTTCAAAATGTTTGTATATTCTTCTGGCGTTAAACTTCTATTCATTAAATTGTTTATTAAATTTTCATTATTAGTTTCTTTTGCATATTGATATACTTCATCCCCTTGGAAAATATTAGCGATTCATTCTTCTGTATCTTTGTATAGTGGTATACTTTTTACTCTTTCTCTTCTTTCCTTGTAAAGAACGATTTTTCTATCTATATCTTTTAAATATTGCGAATTATTCTGAATTTTTTGTTCAGTTTCCTTAATCATATAACGATATGATTTTACTTTACTCAGTTCTGAAATCGCATTAGCTTCATTTATTTCATCGTTTTGATTATCCAGAATCTCATACATTTTATCTTCGTATTCTTGTTTTTTTAATTGTAAAAATGTTAAATCTAATTCAGATTTTTCTTTTTCTAATTCTTGAATTTTTGAGTCAAATGTTTTAGCCATGTTTATGTGATATAGTGTATAAAATACAATAATAATCATATAAATTGTACGATACAATTTATGTATTTTTCAATAGAAGTCAATAAATAAATTTATGTTTTTTATTTTTTAATTAATTTATATTGACTTTCTGTAATATTTAATTATACATTCACCCGTTAAAAATAAAAATAAATTTAAGTTTATGGGTGATGTTTATATTAATTATTTAGAAAGCTATCCTAATCTTGAAAAAGCATTAAAGGATGGCGCAGACATGCATTGTTTTCTTTCAGGTGGTGGTTTGCGTGTGGTTATTGTTAAAGATGATAAACAGGAAATCACTTATGGTGAATATCCCTACTTCTCTGGAGCTTTAGCACACGCCGAAGAAGATTTCGGTTTATCCTACGAACAGCAGTACAGTGGTGAGAATGCAAAGCGTACTCATTATTTATCTGGTGCTTATCCTCTCCCGTACGATGCTTTTGATGTGTATATTAAGGGCGGACATACATTAGATATTTTCTACTCTGAACGTTGGAAGAAAATTGTTTGTACATCTGATATAAACATGGGATGTGTAATCTTCGGTTCTTCTGAATCTCTTCTCTCAGCGATTGTTGATTGTCTTCTCTTTGGTTTTCATCGCGCTGAAGAAAAAGATAATTTTATGAAAAGAGTTCATGGAACTGATTGTTAAACCTTTTGTTGAAAACTAGATAAGTATATCTTATCTAGTTTTTATTTTTTAATGGTTATATATTGTTTATAAAATTTTATTGTTGACATTTATTAGTAAATTGATATAATAATTTTGCTAGTTTTTAGATCCCCGAAACAGGTAGGGAAAATGGAACTATTTCCATCTAGCATTAATGCTTATGGCCAAAAATAGGGTCAAGTATGATAGTAGGTATTTTGTCGTTAATAACCCCTACAAGTTTGAAAAGATGTCGGCAAAGGTGAACAACCATAGGAACTCTCCTTCTCGTAGGATGGGAAACTTCAAAAAGATATAAGCCGTTCCATCTTTGTTTGTGCAAGTCTTACGTAATTCGTGAGACTTGTTTTTTTGTTTTTCTCTTTATTTTCTGATTAAAATCAGTATCAAAAAATCAGATTTATATTTATTTTGAGCTAATGGAAAATCTTACACTTAAATCATACATTCAATGAGTAGAAAAATGAGAAATTAATGCAAATGAAGTGATAAATTCATATTTAGATAAAGCTACGAAAGACTCAGATAATTTACATGCATATGTTAGATTACATCCAGACTATGTAGAGAATAACCAGAATAATTTTAAAGATTTACCTTTACACTGAGCACCAATCGCTATCAAAGATAATATCATGACTAAATGATATATTTCTTCGTGTGGATCTAAAATGCTTGAAAATTATGTTGCTCCATATTCTGCGACTTGCTTTCAAAATTTGGAGAAAAAATGAGGATTAATGATTTGAAAATCAAATATGGATGAATTTGCTATGTGATCTTCGACTGAATATTCAGCTTTCTGAAATACTAAAAATCCAAACTGAATTGACCGTATTCCATGAGGTTCAAGCTGATGAAGTGCAGCTGCTGTAGCTTGAGATCAATGTATAGCTGCATTATGAACTGATACTTGAGGTTCTATTCGTCAACCTGCTGCTTTATGTTGAATAGTTTGACTTAAACCTACATATGGAAGAGTTTCTAGATATGGAGTTCAGTCAATGGCCTCGTCTTTTGATCAGGTTTGAGTTTTGACTAAAACTGTAGAAGATGCTAGAATCTTGCTAGATGTAATTTGTGGATATGATGAAAATGATAGCCAATCAAGAAAAAAAGCTGATATAAAAGATTTTGATGATTTGAATTTAAAAGAAAGTGATATAAAAATTGCCGTTCCAAATGAAGCAATTAATGAAGCTCTAGATCCTAAAGTTAAAGATTTGTTTTTAGCTAAAATTGATGAGTTAAAATCACATTGATATACTGTAGATTACGTAGATTTGCCTATACTGAAACACGTAAGTGCGATTTATTACATGCTTATCTCCGCTGAAGTGACGAGTAATCTTGGACGTTTTGATGGAATACGTTTTGGATTACAAGAAGATATGAAATGAATTAAAGATTTGCATGAATATTATACAAAAATCAGGATGAAATGATTCTGAAACGAAGTAAAAAAGAGAATTTTGCTTGGGAACTATGTGGTTACTAAAGAAAATTATGAAAAATATTATTTACGTGGATACAAAGCTAGAAAGCTTTTACAGTCAGAGTTTAATAGATTTTATAAGAATTATCATGCTATTGTTACTCCTACGACTCCAACCCCAGCATGAAGATTTTGAGAAAAATCAAGCAATCCGTTATTAATGTATCTTGAGGATATGTACACAGTTACTGCTAATTTGGTATGAATTCCAGCAATATCCATTCCGATGTGAAAAGTTGAAGATCGCTGAGATACTTTACCTGTAGGAATTCAGCTTATGTGATGAAAATGGCAAGAAGGATTACTTCTCTCTGTCGCTGAAAAAATTGAAAATAAATAATTAAAAACTGATTTTATTCTGTATTTGAAAAAAATGTTCCAACTCTCCTATTCGCCTAATCTAAAATGAGAAGTTAAAATTTCATGATCAAAAAATGCTGCGTTGCCAATTGTAGCTGCAAATTATTTATTGGATTTTCCTGTAGAACTATTAAATAAGCCAAATATTTCTGATATTAGAAACATGGAAGCTTTGGCTATTACAGCTTTAAATACTTCAAAAGATTATTTTGATCTAACGAATGATTTAGCCAAGAAATTCCGTGCTTCAATTTTGCTTATTCCTTTAGGATTAATTAAATATTGAAAGGTAAAATTTGTGGGAAGTTGATGATGTAATATTGGAAAAAGACCTTTGGATACATTTGATAATGCGTTAGTAAAGGCTTGAATTTCTATCACTTATGAAGATAACTTTAAGGTTTTTGAAGTGACTTGAAAACCAAAGAGAAATATAATGTTGCAACAATTTTCTGTAACTGCTGCTGAAGCTTTGATTACTTATCTTGCATTCTGTAAAGATGTAGATTATGAAATTACTATCTATCAGGTAGCTACAGAACCTCATGTAAAAAATACAATTGCATTCTTGAATAATGCTTGAGCTGATATAACGATGTGAATCGACCACACTGTGACAATTAAGCCAGTAAAGAAAATGGAAGTTAAAGATCCTACATTTAGTATCGTTAGTGATTATATTGAAGCTGGAACTTATTTTACGATTTGAGCTTGTGCTGATCAGTCAGAATTAACTATCACTAATATGGATGTAGATGATCTTTCTGCTATGTACAATATTGCAGAACAGATTTGAATTAATTTCCGTATATTGGATAAACATACTATTAAAGTAGATTCTTACAATAAAGAAAATTATAAAGCTTTAAAAAGATTGGAAATTAGAATTTTCCCATGATTTCCTAGTGATTTGCAATCAATTTTTGGGACTCTATTTACTCAATGTAATGGAATTACAAAGATATTTGAAACTTTGTATGAATGAAGATTTGGATATTTAGCTGAACTAGAAAACTTTGGAGCTAAAATTGAGATATTGAATCCTCACGAAGCTTTGATTCTTTGAAAGACACCTTTGAAAGGTTCTTATGTATCTAGTACTGATCTGAGATGATGAAGTGCTATGGTATTAGCATGAATTATCGCAGAGTGAACTACACACATCACAAATGAAGCTATTATTGAAAGATGATATGATAATATAATTGAAAAATTAAATAATATCGGAGTAGATATTAAACAGATATGAAATGAGTAATTAGTTTTTGAGTGGATTAAAAAAACTGACCGTTTGGTCAGTTTTTGTTTATGTATGCTTATTATAAATTGTAATGATTTTCTAATTCTTTGTAAATTTCATCTTTTATTTCATCAAATTCCTCATCTGAATATTCTTCTTTCATTTCTTTTTCTATTTTTTCATTTATCTTTGAAGCTTCCTCTTGTACTTTTAATGCAATATTAGTGTATTTTTCTCGAGTTTCATCGTTTATTCAAACAAATCTATTTTTATCTTCATCTGGTATAACTTTTCATAAATCTGATATTTTTATTAAAACCTCTTCATCTAAACCTGTAAAATATTTAATATTAAAGCAATCTCCTAAATGCTCTTTATAGCTACTATCTGCATCAACAAACATATTTTTATTTAATAATTCCAATGCTAATAATGCTGTAGATTTATCTAAATTTCAAAAATAAGATAAAAAGTTTTCTCGTTCAACAATATTATCTTCGAGTAAATTTATGAAATTATAGCCTTCAGCTCTAGCATCTTTGTCTTCGTAGAATCACATTTTTATCATATCTTTTAATAATGCATTAGCTAATTTTTGTGTTGGTTCAAACTTATCAATATGCCTAAGCACTTCATCTCATCGTCAAGCCTTTATCATTTCAAAAGCTATACTATCAGGAAATTTTTCAGCTCCATCTAGTCGATTTAAATAATCATTCCATCGCTCAATATAATCTCATCTACCTGCATTTAAATCAAAAATTAAGTTTTTTGTCATTTGCTTTATGACATTATCTGAAACTTTAGATTTTTTCTCTGAGATTTCTAAATTTTCTGTAAATTTTTCCTTTGCCATTACATAAATAATTATACACATAAAAATATGTATATACTAATTATATTTTTTGTTGATATATGCAAGTATTTATATCAAATTAGATAAATTAAATATTTTTCATGAGGCTGATTTAATAAAAAATCTCGCTAAAATAGCAAGATTTTTTTGTGTAAATTATATTACATAGTAATAATTGGTGTACGAAATTCTTTTGCAATATCAATTACATATCCCTTAGGATCTTCCATTAATAGCTTCCAAAATTTTCGCACATCTGTACAGATGAATGAAGGCTTATCAAAGAAAAGTCTTACACTCTTCTCGATATCAACTCTTTTCCCTTCATACATCAGTTCTATGTCTTGAACTTCTTCCGGCATAACCGAAATCGGATCAGTTACATCGTGATGAACATCATCGAGAGATGCTAATAGTTTTAGGCTTTTGTTTATACCCATAATCTTTTGTTTTTTAGTTATTTTTTATACTAATTTATCTAACATTATACTGAAGGAATTGGAAAATGATTGCAACATTCCACTACTTCAGAGTGAATCACTTTCAGTTTTCCTTCATCATTTCTATTCTGAATAGCTTCATGAATAAATCTCGCAATATGTTTCGTATCATCTTCTTTTACTCCTCTCGTCGTCATCGCCTGCATTCAAATTCTAAGCCCAGATGGATTAAATGGTGGATTTGGATCATCTGGAATTGTTGATTTAGACGTAGAAATTCAAACCTTATCTAAAACCTTTTCAATATCTCATCACGTAAAACTTTCACCAGAAAAATCCATCACTATCATATGATTATCGGTTCCTCATGTAACTAGTTTATATCAATATTTTAGCATTTCTTCAGCTAAAGTTTTTGAATTAATTAAAGTTTGATGTGCATAATTTTTAAATTCTGAAGTCTGAGCTTCACCCAAAGCAACAGCTATTCATGCAATAGTATTCATATGAGGTCCACCTTGCATTCCTGGGAAAACCGCTCTGTCTATTCTTGTTGGTAAATTCTCGATTGTATCTTCAGGTTTTTTCAACGGATTGGAAACTACTCATTTAGAAAGAATTAATGCTCCACGTGGTCCACGTAACGATTTATGTGTAGTAGTCATCATTGCATGAAACCCATAATCGAACGGATTTTTCAACTCTCACGCTGCAATAAATCCTCAAATATGAGATAAATCTGAATATAAAATCGCTCAGACTTTTTTTCATATTTCAGCAAATTTAGCATATTCAAGTTCTCTCGGATATGCAGAAAATCCTGCAAGAATCACTTTTGGTTTATATTCTAATGCTAACTTTTCTAACTCATCAAAATCTATACTTCAATCTGGTTTAGTCTTGTAGCGTCGAAAGTTGAAAACTTTTGAAAAAAATGTAACTGGCGCTCAATGAGTAAGATGTCCTCAATGAGATAAATCCATTCATAAAATCGTATCTCCAGGCTCCATTACAGCAGTATAAAAGCACAAATTTGCAGCCGCTCACGAAAGAGCCTGAACATTTGCATGGTCGGACTTGAATAAGCTTTTAGCTCTATCAATAGCAAGTTGCTCGATTTTATCAGTATTTTCCTGTCATCAGTAATATCTCCTTCACGGAAATCATTCCGCATATTTATTTGCAAAAACGCTAGACTGAGCTTCTAGGACTTGCTTTGATTGATAATTCTCACTAGCAATAAGTTCCATTCAGGTTGCCTGTCTCTTTTCTTCTGCAGAAATTGTATTTTGAACTTCTGAATCAAATATCATTTAGTTTTTATTTTTAGAAATTAAATTTTAATTGAATGGATATTTTAGACTTTTTATATCTTTATCTGCTATTCATAAAATTTCTAATTCTCTTTTGATATTATCAGAGTGTTTATTCGGATAATATGTAACTATATCAGAATAATAGTCACCTACCTTCATTTTTCAATTTAAAGATTTAGCTACCCTTTTTGTAATTCATGCGACATAATCAAAAACGATATCTTTATATTGCTTTTCTTTCATTTCCATTACAGTCTCATCTAGATTATTTAATTTCTTCATAATAGTATCATTTCATCATAGGAACAATGGAATTACTACTTTTCTAACTAGAAGTGACATATCGTTGATTACTATGGTCATAAGTTTTTTAACTACTATCGAAAATTCTCTCTTATTATCTATTACAAATTCTAATTCTCAATTATTATCAATTCTATATACAGGATGTGCATTTAGATATGAATTTAGTACCTGAACTATTTTTTCTCTAGATTCTTCAGATAGTGTAACTTTTTTTACTTCTTCATCAAAATAATTGAGAACCGCATCAATTATAATTTTAGAATCAATTTTTATATAATCTACACATTCCCTATCTAATATTAGGTTCTCATTGTTTTTTAAATTCTCAAATAGTGATATATTTGTATTATGGTTTACTTGATTTCTTTCATAATTATTTGCTGTATCAGCATCAATACTTAATGGCATAGTTGCAAAAGCTGCTGAAATCATTCATGTTTTCAATGTTTCTTTCATAAGATATTTTTAATTAAGTTAAATCCTTTATTAAAGTAATTTAATACGCTTAAATTCTTTTATTAATAAATTTATTGTACACCCATCATAACAAAAAAATATAAAAAGTCAAATCATCTTAAAACAGCTATTTAAAATAATATTTTACAATATCAAGTCTAACCTAGATTTTATGAAAAAATAGCCAAAATATGAGTATATTTAAATTATGTGCTTAAAAATTTGCAAAATAAAAAATTTTGTATAAAATTGCCTCATACGATGTTACAGAGATATTTTAGAAAACTCTGAACATGATATTTATTCTTTTATTATTTACACACATGAAAATGAAAAAAATGTTACTTGGAGCATTCCTTGGAATGTTCGCTTTGGCTGGAGTAGCCGTTTTACCTAATCAAGTTAGTGCAGACTGGGCATCACCAAGTGCTGATACAAATCTTGTACAAGGAGAGCAGACATTAACTGGTGATGCTTTTCTTGATACTATTCAAAATGCAATCAATTGGCTTCTATGAATATTAGCAACTGTTGCATTGGTATTCTGTTTATACGGTGGATTCCTAATGGTTACATCTGCTGGAGATGAAAAGAAATATGAAAAAGGTTTGGGTGTATTAAAATATGCAGCTATTGGTCTAGCAATTATTGGATTATCATGGATGATCGTGAGTGTGATATTCTGGTTTGTTGGTACTTTATGATGAGGTAATCAAACACAAGCCGGAGCTAGTGAAAATACAAGTAATTCTGGTAGTTTGATTGGTTCTGGTGGTTGATCAGATGGTGCTGGAACAAAAACTAATGTTTAGTATGATTATAGTAAATTATAAACATCATGAAATTAATGGATAATGTTATCAGAAAATTTATATTGTCTCTATGAATACTTGTTTTATGATTGTCTGCTTTTCCTGGTATCAGTAATGCAGAAGGAGCCGACAATCAGGCATGTAATAGGTTTTGAGCTAAATGTCACGTAAGTGATATCAAAACAATTCATACGGATGATGAAGGTCCAAATGCACGTTTATTAGATACTATTAAAAATGCTATTAATCGATGCTTAGGAATCTTAGCTACTGTAGTATTGTGTTTCTGTATGTATTGATGATTCAAGATGCTTTCATCATGATCAGATTCTAAATGATATGATGCATG
>Ga0265301_10006358_pt1 | contig 11325 bp, 4 predicted proteins | sample AusTroGonzalo_MG_2_FD_193488 | JGI IMG/M metagenome (GOLD analysis project Ga0265301, IMG submission 193488) | Bovine rumen microbial communities from tropical cattle in Woodstock, Queensland, Australia - Gonzalo_04 | ecosystem: Host-associated > Mammals > Digestive system > Stomach > Rumen ...
GACCCCGAGAACCTCCTTAACCTTCACCTTGAACTTCTCGCAAAGGTCCTTGAGCTCGTCTGCGGTAATTTCGGTGTCGGACTTGTAGCCACGGGCTTCCTTAAGTTCTTCCATCATACGGTCCAGCTGCTGGCGTATGCCCTGGCCGTCCGCAGGTTCTATACCCTCAGCCTTCTCCATGACCACGTCGGAGTACATCATGATGAGACGACGGTATGCGTCATATACGAAACGGGGATTGCCGGTTTTGTTAATCATACCGGGAAGGGTATCGGAGCACAGACCGATATTGAGGATGGTATCCATCATACCGGGCATAGAGCTGCGGGCACCGGAACGGCAGCTTACGAGGAGGGGATCCTGCGTGTCGCCGAATTTCTTGCCCATGAGCTTCTCTGTAGCTTCAAGAGCCGCTGCTACATCCTTCTTGAGGTCTTCTGTGTAGCCGCCGCCAAGTTCATAATACTCTGCACAGCATTCGGTTGTAATAGTAAAACCAGCCGGGACAGGCATCCCGAGCTTGCTCATCTCAGCGAGGTTTGCACCCTTGCCGCCGAGGAGTTCACGCATAGATCCGTCGCCCTCAGCGGTCTTGCCGCCAAAGCGATACACCCTTTTCTTTTTCTCAAACATAGTGGTTGTAAAAATATTTAGTGAATTATGATTATCAATAAATCTCGCAAATATAGTAAAAAATCTATAATAATTTGGCGGCCATGTCTGCCAGTTCGCTGCGTTCTCCCTTGCGGAGGAAAACATGCTGGAATAGTTTCTGGCCGCTGAGCTTCTCGGACAAGTGGGTGAGGCCGTTGGACCACTGGTCCAGGTAAGGCTGGTCTATCTGGAAGATGTCTCCCGTGAAAACCATCTTGGTCCCCTCACCGGCGCGGGTGATGATAGTTTTTATCTCATGGGGAGTGAGGTTTTGAGCCTCGTCTATTATGAAAAAGCATTTACCCAGCGAACGTCCGCGGATATAGGCCAGAGGCTCAATAATCAGCTTCTCCATAGTAAGCATGTTCTCTATGCGCTGAGCCTCGCGCGAGCCGGGGCGGAACTGCTCTTTGATTACATTGAGGTTGTCCATCAGAGGTTGCAGGAAAGGGCCCATCTTGGACTTCTGGTCTCCAGGCAGGAAGCCAATATCCTGGTTACCAAGGACTACTGCGGGACGAGAAAGAATAATCTGCTCGTATTCCTTTTCCTGCTCCAGGGCAGAGGCCAGGGCCAGAAGCGTCTTGCCGGTTCCTGCGCCTCCGGTCAGCGCGACCAACTCCACTTTGCGGTTGAGACAGGCGTCCAGAGCCATTTTTTGCTCGTCATTGCGGGGACGTATGCCAAAGGCCTCGCGGGTCTTCACCAGCACGATTGCATTGCGATCTGCGTCGTAGCGGGCGCAGACTGCGGCGCCGGAAGCATCAGGCGCCGCCCCTGCAGCCTTCTCTTCCCATGCGAACTTGTATAACTGGTTGGGCTGGGGGTGCCTGCTGTCCGCCGCCTCCCAGGGAATCGCATTCTCCGGACCGTAGCACAGGGCCTGCATAAGTTCTGAGGGAAGTTCCTTGCGCATAACCTCTCTCTGCCTTTCTTCCAGATGGTCGTCCTCAACTTTGTCGGAAAGGTAGTCCTGTACCGCCATACCTGCCGCCTTGGCCTTGAGCCTGAGGTTTACATCCTTGGTTACGAGTGCCACGAAGGTTCCGGGATTCGTATCCCTCACCCACATGGCCGTTGCCAGGATGCGGTGGTCCTGGGTATCGTCTTTGAAGAGGTCTGCAAATTCCGGAGAGAAGGGATGATTGGGTTCCACTTTTATGCGTCCCAGCCCCTTCCCTATGGGAATGCCGTCCTTTCCGAAGGAATGTCCGTTGGATATCTTGTCCAGGTCGCGCATAAACCCCCGGGCATGGTACGACAGCGTGTCGTTGCCTTTTTTGAATTTATCCGCTTCTTCAATCACCGCCGCCGGAATCACCAGGTCGTTGTCCTGAAAATGGCGGATAGCCTTATGGTCGTGCAGAATCACATTTGTATCCAGCACAAAGATTTTAGCTTTACCCATATATGTGTGTCAGTCTTCCCCCTCAGCATTCTGCATCAGGGACTCAAGTATAGTCTGAATACCAGGCTTCACAGATGCGGCAAATTGCAGTCCTCCTCCCGAAACAGGGTGTCCCAGAGGGAAATACGCAACGTCTTGCAGGATGAATTCCGCATCTATGTAGTCGAAATCTGTGTCCCTCACCTGAACCAGGGCCCCGGGAATCTCGGAAAAGAGCACATGCTGCACATCGGCACCCGAAGCCCGAAGTATGTCGGAAAGGTCTGCGGAAATGCCAGTCCCGCCGGCAGCCATCTTCTTGAGGGCCGCCCCAAGTCCTCCTGCGCCTACGGTCACGGCAGACATCAGAATACCGTCTTCCGCCAGTTCCCGGACAAGTTCGAAGCAGTCGATAAAATAGTCGGCATCAATAAGTTGCGGTGCCGTCCCACCGCGCAACCCGAGAGATTGCGACAACAGCGAGCCGCCGAGACGGTAGTCGGAAGTATCGAAGGGGACGTACACTATCCAACTCTTCGGGTCCGGTCGGATTTCGGAGTCCACCAGCAGCGGGGCGCCGGAAAAAGGAGTGGCGATCTTGACACCGAAAGCATCTGTTTCGCAGGCGTAGCGGCGCAGCGCGATGCCAAGGGCGTCTATATAATCTGCCGCCGCCTCTACGGAAGCGTAGAAAGCCGACATATCTCCCACAGCGCCGGGATTGAAGGTCCATTTGACCGTGAGTGCAAGGTCGTCCAGGCGGAAATTGCCCACTCGCCAGACGCTGTCTATCAGGGTTTCAGCTATGCGCTCGCGGGTACATGGGGCAGCAAAAGGCACAGGAATCTGCCTCTGATACACATCAAGGGCTGCCAGATAACTGTCCGTGAGGGCCGGATCAAGGACAATGGGCCCTGGAGCCGGGTCGATGGTCTCGTCTATCACGGTGCCCCCGGGGTCCTCGGTCTCCGGGGCCTTCTCCAACACCGGCGCAAGCAACTCCGCAGGAGTCAGTTCCTGCGGCACTCCGTCGATAATGTATTTAGCAGTCAGCGCCTGGTCCATACTTGTCAAGCAAATATACGCATTATTTTCGATAAGGAGTACCGGTTGTCTCTACGAGAGGGATGCCCGGGCATGATTAGCTGCTATTTAGGGCTGGAGGAAACCAGATGGCCGCGGCCTTCGCCGTTGGCGCGATAGTGCGGGGCGTAAAGCGACTCGACCTCTATCGCTGGCGTCTGGAACTCCCCTTCTTGAGCAACAAAGAACTCCTCCGTGATGGCAGTGTTCTCCTCAGGATAGCTGTCGAACCAGTATTCAGTCTTGTCTTTCAGCACATTACGGTACCCCTGAGGACTGTATTGCCAAGAACCGCAGCTGAGGGGAGAAAGCCACCATCCGAAGCGGCCGGAAAGCTGGTTGACAGGGCGGAAGGAGGCGGGACGGGGTGCTGTAATACGTACAAAGCTGCGGTTTTCCTCATTCCAGATGCTGTACGTAGCTTTTACCTTGTCACCGAGCTTGAGAACGTCTCCTGGCTCCAGTGGTTTCTCGTTTACGCTCCACTGGCAGGAGACGGTGAAGCCGTTGCCGGCTTGCCTGACATCCGGGAAGGGTTTGGTGAAACTGCCGCTGAGCAGGACGACTTTGGCTTCCAGGGTCTCGGGAGCGCCTCGGAGCACGGAGGCGATGGCCTCAAGGTACGCCGCGTCGTCGTACCATTTTTGAGTTTCCTTTTGAACCATCATCCATAGCCGAAGGCCTTCAGCAACGGTTCTTCCCTTTTTGCCATTCTGACCGGAGCGAAGCGGAACGGAGGAATCTCCTGTGCAGTCTGTCAGGAGGTCGCACAGTAGGGCGTGGGCATAAAGCTCACTCTCCATCAGGCCGCGCCAGGGCATCACGGCATTGGGATAATAATAGCCACCGCTCTTGTGCTCCACGGCATACTGCAGGAGCGACTCGATATCGGCGTCCATCGAACGAAGGAGGCGTTTTTTGATAGATATTCCCCAGGATTTGGCCAGCTTTACGCCATCATCGCTCTGCGAGAGAAGCTGCAGGGTACGGAGACGGCGCGCCTTGGCGAGAATCTGGGCATTCAGGCCACGTTTAGCTTCGGGGACGAGGTAGTTCCTGACCTTTTTCTTGAACTCCTTCAGCTCCATACCGTTCTTCACTTCAAACGGGACGGAAGGGTAGAGGGCACGCGTATGGAGGTATTTCTCCATGTCTATTCCACCCCACCACCACGGCCGGCCCGTGGAAGCGAAGTAGCTGTTGTCCAGGTACTTGACAGCCGCTTCGATATCAATTGGAAGGTGGGAGGAAGTGTTTTGCAACGCGGCCACGCGTTGCAAAACGGCAGCAGTTATAACCGCCGAAGCCTCCAACCCATCGAACCAGGCAATTCCGCCGTTCTGGTTCTGGCAGGCGGCAATCTTATCGGCCAGGTCGTTCATGGCAGCATCCTCCAGACCGGGAGCACCCAGCCTCCGCGCAAGATGGTTAGCATACCAAGCCTCGGTCAGGCTAAGGGCATCCTTACCCTTAGGCTCTACCATCTGAGGCACAGCCTCACCTATCAAGTTAATTATACTGCGATCCTCGGGTTCCAGCCCTGATGCGTCTATATTGACAAACTCCGAACGCAGACGGGCTATCAGTTCTTCCCTCCCGGCAGGGTCGCGGAGCAGGGCCGAGTGAGCCTCGGTAAGCGTCTGGACGGCCTCTTTCACCGGAATCGTCACAAAAAGGGCATCGGAAGCTTCATCCCCGTCATCGGGCACAAAATTTACAAGCACTCCGATTTCCTTGATGGCGGCCGGCACCTTGAACGGGGCATCCAGAGATCCGGAGCCCTCGGACTCAAGGTCTATGCGGACGCTCCTGGTGGCAAGCACGCGGGCGCTTCGCCAGTCGGCTCCGTCATAGAAACGAATCGCCATGCGACCCGGGACCTTGTGCTTCAGGTTGCTGGCAACGGTGGCGCGGGCGGTGTACAGGTCTCCCTCATATAAGAACAGAGGCTCCACAAGAGAAAGTTTCACAGGTATGCTTACCTGCATCTCGCGGCGAATGCGTGAGTTTTGCATGCCTTCTCCGTGGGCAAAAAGTTGTACCAAATAGGTTGACAGGCGGTCTCCTCCTTTGAATTTCAACTCTATTTCGCCGTTGGCATCGGAACGCAGATGAGGCTCCCAGGCTATGGTGGCCGCGAAATCCTCACGCACGGCAGGAATATTAGCACTTTCTTCGGCAACGGCGGAATCGGATTCCGGTGCCACCCTGTCTTCCACCATTGCTGAAGACTCGACCTTGGCAAACGGAGCGACTGAATTCCCCCGCAAGCCTCCACTGGTCTCGTAAACCATTGAGTAGCGGGTTTCGTTGACTCCACAGACATTTGTATAACCGACGTGCGGCTCGGGCCTGCGGCTCAGAGAAACCACCGGCCAATAGTTGGAGGCTATGGTCTCCGTGGCTTTGTCGAACACCGTGGCGGCACATTCCACCCCGGGAAGGGTCTTGATGATAATGGAACACTCCTTCCCCGGGCGTGTGGTATCTGTGAAGCGGGTGAATTCCAAAGGCAGTTTGATGGACGGCACAGGCAGCAGGATACTACGGGTGTAGCTATAGCTGGAGCCGTTCTTGAACCATAACACGTTCATGGAGAGCGACTCCGGCCAATCTGCCTGACGCTTGAAACTTATGGTCCTGAGGGATCCCGGCTTCCCTCTTTTTCCGCTTAGGGTAACTATTTGCTGACCAAGGTGTTCATTGCCGCTCCCGAAGAGTTCGGCAACGGCCCATACGGGGCCCTCGGTGCTGCCTATCTGCAGGGCGATATCCTCACCGCCAAGTTCTTTGAAGAAGCAGCTCACATCCATGTCGAGACTGGTATCTTCGTCCGATGCCTTTACGAAGGTGCCGATGGTCAATGTCTCCACCGTCGCTCCGTCGGCCTTTGTCGCCGTTGCGCGGGCCTCCAGGCGATAGAGGCCGGAAGTAAGCTTTTCGATGGGAATCTTGACTACCTCACCTTTGGTCAGCTTGCCGTGGGCGACCTGTTTGCCGCTGACGTCAGATATTACTTTATAGTTGATTTTCAAGCTTTCGCGCTCGAGGCCGCCGGCACTGAAACGGACGTCCGCGGTATCGTCGCGAACTATCCAGCCGGAGTTGCCGTGCCGCTCATGGCCGCTGAGCGTATATCTGCCGTCAACGTCGTTGAGAATGGAAAGAGACAGTGGAACCTTGACGTTGACATACTTTGCGGTGCTGAATTCCAGAGTCTCGCCGGTGCCGTCGGTAACAGTTACGGAAACCGGATAAGAGCGGGCATAATACATTTCCTGCGCCTTGAAAGATATGCAGAAACGGCCGTCCGAGCCAAGCGTAAGTTCGCCCATTTCATCGGCGCCGCTGCCCATATTGACACGGTAGCGCGCAACCGCCTTGCCCACGGAGTGCCCGGAATAGGCCTTCACCTGACCGCAGACCTTCACCTCGTCTCCCGGGAGATACAGCCTGTTGTCTTCATCCCATTTAAGGTCGAAGGTAGGCAGCACGAACTCATCTACACGCAACTGAATGCTGGAGAGGGAACGTCCGTTCTTTGACAGTCTGAGGGTATAACGGCCGCCTCGGGAACCGCCGCCGAGAGGAAAACTGCCGCTGACTGAACCGAACTCATTGGTGATGAGGGTCACTCTGTTGAGCTCCTTGTTTTCAGGGTCGAAAAGGGCCAGCTCGACCTTCTCCCCTGCCGGAAGTGGCTGATATTCGTAAGTACCAGTGTAGCAGATGGCTTTGAATTGGACCGTCTCTCCAGGGTTGAAGGCTTTGCGGTCTGCCAGTATAATTCCACGGATGACGCTGCTCCCCGAGTCGCTCCGCCTGGACTCGCTGCTGAAGTTAAATGCTCTTCGGGAATCCAGCAGCCTTCCGGACTCTTTAAGAACTGCGCGCACGTAGAAAACTCCGTTGTTGGGAATTTTTGCGGCCAACTTTTCAGGGAGAGGAGTAAAGCCGTCGAGAGCGACGTTTTCCACTTTTGCAATGTGGCGTTCGTCTGCGTCCAGCAGCTCCAGGTCGCAGCTCTCGAGGGGCTTGCCGCTCATGTAGTCCGCAACATATACCCTGTAGCCCTGCGCATCCTGGCGCATCGATACCGAGAGGCTGTGTTTGCTCCATTCACTCTGGTCTTCGCAATCCCCGGACTTACATATTACCGTGTATTCAGCATCGTCTAGTGTGGGAAGGGCGGCCTGAATAGTATCCTGAATGTAATAGCTGCCGCGCCTGTTTGTGAGGGTGGCCTGGTAAACCACTTTGGAGCCGTTGAGAACATGCAAGTTAAGGGAGCGGATATTACGCACCGTAATGGTCAGTTTGTCGTCTTTGATGTGGGTACGGATATCTTTGCTGTCCAGTATTTCTGCAATACTCTTCACCTCTGTGCAGCAGTCCGCCACGACCTTCTCCATGCCGGTGAACTTACTGCGGTCGCTCTCATAGACACGGCATTTTTCGCGGAGCCTCTTGTAGTCTTCGGACCTGCCTTTATTATCCTTGCCGAGCTGATGAAATTCCATTTCCAAAAGCCGCTGGCGTGCCATCAGGGCCACCGCCTTGCCATTATACTTTTTGGCGAACTGCTTGTACTTGCTGTCGGCATCCTTGTCGTTCATGGAGTCCAGCGCCTTGAACTCCAGGAAGGCCTCTTCCGGATAACGTCCTGTATAGTAATCGTTTATAGGGCTTTTAATACCTCCGAGACAGAGGCTCCAGAGGGCATATTCATAGTCGTTCTTTATAAGTTTCTGCAGTGCCGGACCGAAAAAACGCGAGGAATTGATCCTATAGTCCTCCCGGTAGAACTCAGGGTTGCTGGCATTTTGAAGTTTGGACTTGTTTTCTTCCACAAAGGCGGCAAGACGCTGGGACTTCCAGCTGTGGTAATAATGAAAGAACGTCACCACGGGCTCGGGGAATGCATCCACCTCCCGGTCCTGGGCCTTGAGAGCCTCGTCCCGGTCCTTCCAGTTAATGGAGGAACGAACTGATACATAGCGGTTTGAGGCATCATAGAAATCCCATGCCAGACGCTTGTGGACGGCTTCTTCCTTGATAGCTTCCAGGGCCTTCAGCTGGTCCTGGGGACGGTCTGCCTGCTCGGCCTTGTAGTAAGTTTTCCAGAGACTTACCAGAGTGTGCTTGTCTGCGTCTTTGTTTTGGGAAAATGCAACCATTGTGCTTAACAACAATGCCAGGGTAAATGCCAAACGTTTCATAATGACTCTATGTATGTGATGGCCTCAGATACCACGAAGGTACTTCCACCTATGTAAATCACGGCTCCGGGAAGTTCGCGCGCACGTTCCAAAGCAGACTGAACACCTTGCGCTACCGTGCCCGAGGCCACGGTATTGAGTTTTTTCAATTTCAGTGCCAGAGCCTGCAGGGGCATGGCACGGGGAGTCTGCGGCTGCACGAGGTAGTATTCCGCGTCTGCGGGAAGTATGGGTAATATGTCGTCTATTGCCTTGTCGCGCATGATGCCGTAGATGATAATAAGAGGATTGTTACCGCAAAGGGAACGGAGGTAGGTCATCATCTGCTTGAGGGCCGGGGGATTGTGGCCGATGTCGCAGATGGTCAAGGGGTTGCGCAGGAGCACTTCGCTGCGGCCGCGGAGGCCTGTGATGCGCGCCGCGTCGGCGATAGCCCGGTACCCGGCAGAGGAAGGCTGCAGATTAAGGATATGAAGGGCAGCGAGGGTGATACGGGCATCTATGGCGGCGCAGGGGCCGGGAGCGCCCGGGTCGGGGAGATTCTTCGCTTCGCTCTTAATGGCAGGAGGGTAATCCTCGGCATAATATAGCGGAGCGCCTGCTTCCGCTGCTACACGCTCGAAAACCGGTTGCGTCTCATCGTCACGCCCCCAGACCAGCGCCGGCACCCCCGGTTTGAAGATACCAGCCTTCTCAGCCGCGATTTCAGCCCTGGTAGAACCCAGCAAATCGCAGTGGTCCAGGCCGATAGACGTAATCACAGACAACTCCGGAACAATTATATTGGTACTGTCCAACCGACCGCCGAGCCCCGTCTCAATCACCGCCACATCCACCTTCTGCTCAGCAAACCACCAGAACGCCATCCCCGTAGTCACCTCAAAAAACGTCAGTCCCTCCCTGTCGTACCGCTCCATAAACTCGCATACCGCTTTTTCGGATATCTCCGAAAAAGACGGTAAACAACTATCCCCCTGCACCCCCAAGGGATAAGGGGAGGTTCCCCTTAAAACCCCTCTGTCGTCACTTCGTTCCTCCGGAATCTCCGAAAAAGACGGTAAACAACTATCCCCCTGCACCCCCAGGGGATAAGGGGAGGTTCCCCTTAAAACCCCTCTGTCGTCACTTCGTTCCTCCGGAATCTCCGAAAAAGACGGTAAAGTAACTATTTTGATACGTTCGCGGAAGTCGAGGAGGTGAGGAGAGGTATAGAGACCGACGCGGAGGCCGCGGGCAGAAAGGGCGGCGGCCAGCATGGAGCAAACTGTCCCCTTCCCGTTGGTCCCCGCAACATGAATCGAGCGGAATCCCCGCTCCGGATGACCAAGGAACTCGGCATAAGCCGCCATCGACTCCAGCCCCGGTTTATAAGCGTCGCCGCTGAACCCGGCGTCGCGCACACTCCGGTGCCTCTCGTACAAAGCCTCGACTACCTCTGTGTAACCCATTATAAATTAGCCTCAAAGAAATCCGTCAAAACAAGATACAACTGCTCCCTCCAGGGCCCCACCACATTATGCTCGCTCCTCGGATACGGAAAATAACTCGCGACCACATTATGCTCCACACAAGACTGCATAAAACTCAAAGAGTTGATAGGCAGCACAGTAGCATCATTCATACCCTGACAAATCAGAAGCCTGGCTTTCAGTTGCGACACCTTGTCCACCAGCGACGTAGCTGCAAAGCCCTCGGGATTAGTCTCCGGCGTATCCATATAGCGTTCCCCGTACATCACCTCATACCACTTCCAGTCAATCACCGGGCCGCCGGCGGCAGCCGCCTTGAACATCTCAGGATACCTGGTCGCCAGCGTAAGCGCCATGAAGCCGCCATAACTCCAGCCCACAACACCTATCCTCCCTTCATCCACCCATCCTTCGGAAATCAACTCCCTCAGGCCTGCAATCTGGTCTTCACTTTCAGCCTCACCGCAGCGGCGGTTAATCGCCCTGGAATACCCGGCTCCACGATTATCTGTCCCTCGATTATCCTGAATATAAAGCACATAGCCCTTTTGTGCCATGAGCAGCTCCCAGTAACGCACCTTTCCGAGCCAGCTGTCGCTGACCATCTGGCTATGCGGTCCGCCGTAAACATACACAATAAGGGGATACTTGCGCGAGGGATCGAAGTCCACCGGCTTCACCAGACGATAATAGTTACTATACTGCGGATCGGCAGAAGGAACCGTGCCAAGTTCCACAGTTACAGGAAGATACGGCATAATTGGATCCGCCGCCTCATAGAGTTCGCGTTCCACGGTGCCATCAGCCTTGCACAAACGCCCGCAGCCCGGGACGTCCAAAGAACTCCAACTGTCGGTGAAGTGCCTGCAGTCGGGACTCATATTTATGCTGTGCCAGCCGGGAGCGCTCGTCAGGCGTTCCGCCGCACCAAGCTTTATCGACTTAAGCGTCAAGTTCTTGCGGGGCTTCTTAACCCTTACACGGAAGAGATGGTTTTCTATCGGCGACACTTCGGCGGATGTATAATAAATGTACTCTCCGTCGTTTGCCAGATAACTTACGTCCGCATCGCACTGGCTAATACGCCTTACACCGCCGTCCATATCGCACAGATATAACTGGCGGAAACCGTCCCGATTGTCCGTACTGTAGATGAATAATTGAGTGCTTTTCAGGAAGTTGACTCCGCTGCGGGGTTCCACCCATGCATCGTTGTGCTCCTCCAGCAGCGTGCGCACGAAGCTACCGTCCTCAGCATTATAAAGGTTGAGATGCATGTGATGCTGGCTGCGGTCCAGCACCTGCAGGAGAATCTGGCGGGAATCCGGTGTCCAGCTCACTCCGGCAAGGTAGCGCTCATCTGTAAAGTCGCTGACATCCAGCGTGCTGCGTATATTACCCAAGGTGTCACAAACGCAGAGGCTAACGCGCTCGGAAGCCATCCCGTTCATGGGATATTTTACGCTATTGAGGCTGCCGGTGCGGGACTTTATGTCCAACAGCGGAAAACTGC
>Ga0265301_10006360_pt1 | contig 11320 bp, 16 predicted proteins | sample AusTroGonzalo_MG_2_FD_193488 | JGI IMG/M metagenome (GOLD analysis project Ga0265301, IMG submission 193488) | Bovine rumen microbial communities from tropical cattle in Woodstock, Queensland, Australia - Gonzalo_04 | ecosystem: Host-associated > Mammals > Digestive system > Stomach > Rumen ...
GATTATATGGGCGTTAAGTCAACTTATTTTAATCTTTATGATGAGAATAAACAATTTATAAGCGTTGCGTATGGTACTAATACCGACGGAGTTGTTACCATAACAACAACGGCAACAACTAAATACATAAAGTATAATGTCCGTATTTCAAATCGTGATACCTTTATGCTTTCAGAAGGCTCGACAATTCCACCTTATTATATAGCTTATGTATCGCCGTTTTTTAGTCTTGATAGTGCGATATCTATTCCTAATAAGATGTTTAAAAAGATTGCTATTTTTGACGGAGACAGTATCGGAGCCGGTAACTCAGTCGGACAATCCGATCCGACTTATGGTCAAGGTTGGGCCGGTAGAATTGGCATACCTAATCATATGAATTGGCATAACTATTGTGTTGCCGGCGGTACGATTACTTATGTCGATAATAATAGGCATTGTATTTCAAGAGATATTGACAAGATACACTCAGAATATCCAACTCTTGATTATCTTATTCTCGAGGGCGGTACAAATGACGCTGATTTCCAAGTTACAAAATCGTCAATAGATATGACCGACTATTATGGTAACTATGATGATACTACTTTTTGCGGTGCGGTTGAAACGCTTTTTTATAAGGCTCTTAACTATTACCCTTATGCAAAAATCGGTTTTATTATTGCACCAAAAATGGGATATACAACGAGCGTCGGCTTTTACGAGGGTAATCGTAGGAGAGAATATTTCGAGCTTATTATTGAGGCTTGCAAGAAGTGGTCTATCCCTTATCTCGATTTGTGGAATGACGGACAACTCAATCCTATGATACCGTCAATGTTTGAATATGGAGCAACCGTTGAGGAAAATATTGCTCGAGGCTCTGTATATACAGACGGACAGCATTTAACAGCAAAGGGATATGACGTTATTACTCCAAAAATTGAGGCGTTTATGAGGTCTTTATAATATGGATAATGTAATCTCTTTTACTCCGGCCGAGCTTGTCGGTTTTATAACAGCAATCGGAGGCGCGATCGTAACGATCGGAGCTGTAACAACGCTTATCTTTAAGCTTGTAAACAGAGTAAAGGCTCCGGAGATCAAACAAAACGAGCGGATCTCAGCTCTTGAGACAAGGCTCAAATCGATTGAGGATCAAAATAAGTTATTTACTCAATACTTTATCAACGACGACAAGCGCTTTAAAGCTATTGAGCGGAGTAATAAGATTACGCAATCCGCGCTCCTCGCTCTCCTTAAGCATAGTATTAATGGCAATGATACCGAGAGTCTTAAAAAGGCTGAGAAAAATCTCGAGGAGTTTTTAATCGAAAAATAAGGCGGTGAAATATGATAAGAGTATTCTCTCCGAGTGATACAGATTTTACAAGCAACGGCGACGTCGTAATACAAGCAACGCTCGCCGTTGTTCATAAGGCCGATAATGGCGATTATTATCTCGAGTTACAATGCGGCCTTGATTACGTTGATTACGTTAAGTCTGAGAATATAATCGTTGCTCCGACTCCTCAAGGAGCTCAGCCTTTTCGTATTGAGAACGTTGACGCAACAAGATCAAAGATCTCCGTCAAGGCTTGGCATAAATTTTACGACTCAAAAAATTACTTGATTGCTGACTCTTACGTCGTTGATAAGAATTGCAACGACGCTTTGGATCACTTAAACAGCGCAACCGACAACGTAAGTCCGTTTACAACGCTCTCAGACGTACAAACGGTTGCGTCTTATCGTTGCGTAAGGAAATCTCTTTACGAGGCAATCAATACGGTCCTTGAGCGTTGGGGCGGACACTTAGTAAGAGACAATAACAGTATACAGATAAGAGAGTCAATCGGATCCGACAACGGAGTTACTATACAATATCGTAAAAACCTTAAGGATATCTCTGTCTCTTACGATTGGAGCGGCGTATGTACAAAGCTTTTACCGGTCGGCAAGGACGGCTTTACGATTGATTACGTTTACTCTCAGCAACAATACGACGTACCTTATACAAAGGCCGTCTCTTTTGAGCAAGATATCAATCAAGAAGATTACGAGGACGAGGATCAATACCAAACAGCTTTAAGAGACGATCTTACAGCTCAAGCGCAAAAGTATCTTGAGACAAGTCAATATCCGGCAATCAATTATACGCTCAACGCAAATATGGATAAGATTACGGATATCGGAGATACGGTTGTCGTCTTTGACGAGCGTCTTGGAGTTAATATTACGACTCACGTTTTAAGCTTTGAGTACGACTGTATCCAAGAGCGATACATACAAGTACAATTCGGTACAGCAACGGCAACGCTCTCCGACTTAATGAGCAACGTAACAAACGATATAAACAGCTCGATCAACGAGAACAATCAAACGCTCTCTGTTACTCTTAAGGACTCTCTTACTGAGGCTGAAAATAAAATTTGGAACGCTCTGAGCTCCTCTTACGTTATTTATCAAGGTAATCAAATACTTGTTGTTGATACTTTACCGGCTGAGGACGCAAACAACGTAATAAGAATAAACTCCGGAGGTATTGCTTTCAGTAATACCGGTATAAACGGATCCTTTACAACGGCTTGGAGCATTGACGGCACGTTTAACGCTCAGGCGATCAACGTTATCAACTTTACAGCCGACTTAATCAAGGGCGGTACGCTTAAGCTCGGATCAAATCTCAATCAATACGGCTTAATCGAGATATACGACGAGGCAAATACGCTTATTGCTCAGCTTGATAAGAACGGCTTAAAAATGTATGCTCAAAACGGAGCGTATATTATCATCAATACCGAGGTCGGCTTTGCCGGATACGATAAGAACGGAGTAAAAACCTTTTGGGTATCGGAGGACGAATTTCACCAAAAGAAAAGCGTCGTCGAGGAGGAGATCACTCTTTGCAATAAGGTAAGATTTATACCGATCGAGGTATACGATAATAATACTCTTGTAAATGACGGTATCGGTCTTGTAAGTACAGTATAAAGGAGCTGAGATTTATGGCAACGAGCTCGAATTTTAGTACGTCAAATCAATATATCAAGTATCGTATTGTCGTTACTGAAAACTCGTACAATATTACAAACAATACAAGCGAGGTAAACGTTAAGGTCGACGCTTGGAGAACAAATACCGGATATACAACAAGCGGATCCGGTACTTGTTATTGTACAATCGACGGTACAAAGTACAGTCAAAGTATAAGCAACTCTCAACAAATTACTTATAACAGTCATACAGTCTTATTAAATAAGACCGTAACGATACCTCATAACGCCGACGGATCAAAGACGATATCTGTATCGGCTTATATCGATCACTCTCGTTTTAGCTCAAATTCTCAAGGCTTTAACGTTGCATTGACAACGATACCAAGACAAGCAAATATTGTCTCGGCTCCGGACTTTTACGATACTGATAATCCGACGATTACTTATAGTAATCCGGCCGGCAATATCGCCGCAATTACGAGCTTACAAGCTTGTATATCCTTAACCGGTGCGGTTGCTGACGTACCTTATAGGGATATCAGCAAGACCGGTACGTCTTATACGTTCAATCTTACTCAGGCCGAGCGTAATACTTTACTTGCGGCTTGCCCTAATAGTAATACCTTGAGCGTAAGGTTTATTATAAGGACCGTATTATCCGTACAAACGTATTACTCAACCGTAATTAAGACAATGACGGTTAAAAATGCTAATCCGACGATTGCCGGATCCTCTTACGCGGATACAAACGCAACGACAACGGCGATTACAAATAATAATCAACAAATCATACAAGGACAATCAACGGTATCCTTTACTTTTACAAGCCTTGCGGCTCTTAAGTATGCAACGCTTACAAAGGTCGAGGTTACTGTAAACGCCGTAACCGTATCCTCAAACTTATCCGGATCCTCGGTAAGCAATAAGACCGTCGCTTTTGGTACGATCAACTCAACGAGCAATCTTGCGGCAAGTATCAAGCTTACAGACTCAAGAGGCAATACAACGACTCAGAGCCTTAATATTACAATGCTTGCTTGGAGCTTGCCGACAGCTCTTATCAGTTGTGCGAGACTTAACAACTATTACTCAGATACAAACTTAAACGTTGACGCTGTATACTCGTCTCTCGACAGCAAGAACACGATTACAATACAATATCAATATAAAGAGGTATCCTCGAGCTCTTGGAGCGCTCTGACGACAATACAAGACAACGTACCAACAACGGTAATACTTGATAATACAAAGCAATGGAATTTAAAGATCATTGTTACCGATAGGATCGGATCAACGACTTACAATCTTACGGTTGATCGAGGATTGCCGATAATCTATTTTGACAGACTTAAGAGGTCCGTTGGTATAAATACATTTCCGAGCGCTGATAATGTACTTGAGGTTGCCGGACAAATACTTACGTCTTTTAAAAAGAGCGTTGCAACCGGATCTTATCAAGCTGAGTCAAATACAGTCGACAACCTTATAAACGAGGTAAGATACTCGAGCGGCTGTTTTGGATCCGTAAACTTAACCTCAAATTACACTTACGGAGGAGTTACGGTTGCGAGCGGTTGGTACAATTACGCTTACTTGCCGCATAGATCCGGAGGCATAAACGGACAAGCAAGCGGCGATAATTGCAATTATGGTACGTTGCTCCTTTTCGGTATGACGGTTGCAAATAAATTCTTTGTAATAAGGCTCGCAAACTCAAGTATTGCAAGTCTGATCGACGTATACTCTTTTGCCTCGGTTTACGATACTCTTGAGGTTGCAAAAGGAGGTACGGGATCAACTGACGCTCCAAGCGCAAGATCAAATCTCGGTATCGGATCAACTCAACTTTGGACCGGTACTCTTAACTCGCAAGCTCAGCCGGTAACGATCGACGTAAGCGATTACGAGTCTCTTATGTTTATCGGACGAGCCGGACAAGCAACTCCTCAACAAACGGTAACGATACCGGTTGATTACTTTGACTCGACTGATAAGCCGTTTAGCTTTACTCACGGATACGAGTCTCAATATATGTATTTTACGGTATCGATATCAGACGGAGAGGTTACGATCACTTTCGGAGGATCCAACAATAACGGAGCTTTGCTTGCTGTATACGGAGTAAACTGAGATATTTGACTTGTTACTCTAAAATGTTATAATTTAATCGGGTTTACGCGCGCAATGGTTAATCCGTATATAAAGATCCTCTCTGAGCCGAACTTGAGAGGATCTTTTTAATTGTGTATAATCATCTTGTTAATCTGTTTACGGATTAACTAAGGCTCGAGCTGAGTATATAGGGACTTTGACGGATATCTCAGAGTCCCTTTTTAATTGTCGGAAAAAGACGAGCTCTTTTTGCTGACAATATATTGAATTTCAAATACAATATAATTAAGAAATGAGATCAAAGCTCATATCTCTTACTCATTACTCAATAATTTATCCATATTATTTACTTATTTGATTTAAGTATATTTACTCCCCCTCTTATAATATTAGAGGAGCGGATATCGAGAACTTTAACAATTTAATAGTCAATACACTCCTCTTGCAAGCTCGGGCGTTAAGGGTAAACGCTCGAGCTTGTTTTCGTGTTGTTCGTATTACAGAAATACAAAGGCTTGTCAAGATACCTTATTTCAAGGACTTGACAAGTCTTTTTTATTGACTCTCCGAACAATGTAACAAAAACGTAACAATAATATCCTTGTTTTTCTTTTGTATAGGTGTATACTTAGGTTAAGAAAAACAAAGGAGGTTTAATACAATGAATAACAATGCAATCATCAATACAAGACTCGAGGAACTGTTTAAGGTCTTGGATCCGAGAGCGGTGCTCAGTATCTTTATAAAGACCGAGGACGGCAAAGACAAGCTCTTGCGTTTCTCCGATCTTTTTAAGCTGTTAGCTGACAACGAGTTTATCGACAAGTACGGCAATTACAAAGTTATCGGATTAACGATTGTCGTCGGTCATACAAGTATACTTATCGAGGAGGCGTAAGCAATGAAAATACAACGACTCGCGGATATGATTGAGGGATCTTTTTGTCCGGTAATGATTGACGGAGCTGTCAAGCATAAAGAGGTCAAAAGAGCGGCAAAAGGCTTATTTATCCGGATAAGCAAAAGTATCTTTTATGAGGACGAGTTACCGATCGGAGAGGAGGTTACGATATGACAGATCTTGAGGCGAGAGCAATCTTATTACACGTCAAAGCCGGACGGAGAGATTACGAGGCTTTTGATCGAGCTGAGCAAGCAATCTTAAAGCTCGATAAGATCAAGACAATTACAGAGCGAGCGCTCCGGAGCCAAGATCCGATAAACTTATATAAGGCGCTTTGTATCAACGAGATTGCTGAGGTACTCGGAGTCAAGGCTCCGGATCCGGATAAGAAAACAGAGAGCAAAGGCCAAATCACGTTTGACGATATTTTATAAGGAGGCTTAATTATGAAATGGTTTAAGAGACTTGCCGAGAAAATTTATTACAAGGCTTATCCGGAGAGAATCAACGATCACGCTATCGCAATGACTCCGATTGAGCCGCTGAGGATTACAAGATACGACTTAAAATGTATCGATCTCGTTGCTGAGGAAATGATACCGAGAGAAATGACTTATTGCATTAACGAGGCTCAAGAGGAGGAGTTTATATCTTATCTTAAGCATACGCTTTTTTCTAAGTTTGAGCCGGAGCTTATTAAGTATATGAAAATCAAAAGAGATCGTTTGACGGGCGATTTTGCCTTATGTACTTACAAAGCTCGTATAAAGTTTTTTGTTGATGATAAAGAGGAGGCTTGAGTATGGCAAGACAAAAAGATTATTATTGCTTTGCAAGACCAAACGCAATGCAAGATCACAAATTTACCGACGACGTCGCTTTATGCAAAGCAATCTCCAAACAGCAAGCAAAAAAGATTTTTAGTCGGCTTTATGCTGATATCAAAGACGACGAGGTATTTAAAGTAACGGGTAACTTTAATAGTTACGGGATAATGATACTTACAGACTATTAAGAGGAGGCTTGATTATGGAAAATTTAATTATTGTTGCGTCGGTTGTTCTTTGCTTATTAGCAATTTTCGTACTTGCTTACAAGGTTATTACCGATAAGATCATCAAGGACCAAGAGCGAGAGATCAAAGCTCTTAAAAAAGAAAATAAGAGGCTCAAGATTCATATTGATTACCTCAACCGAGAGGCAAGGGCCGCTCATAACGTCGAGACAGTTGATCCGGAGATAAAAGGTATTACTTTTACTGTTATCAATCCGGAGGGCAAAAAGGTCCTTGATCGACTCTTCGATCAATGGTAAGAGCTCTTATAAGCTTGATCCTCAGCTTTATCCAAGAGGACAAAATAAGAGACTTATATAACGGTCTTTATATCAAAGAATGTAGGCCCAAGACTTACGGTACAAAGATAAGGAGGTTAAAACAATGACAGTAAGCAAAGCTCAGCTCCGAGCGCAAGCAAAGTACGATAAGGACAATACGGTACAAGTCAAGCTCAAGCTTAATAAAAAGACTGACGCCGATATTATCAAGAGACTTGCGGCGGCTGATAATATGCAAGGTTACATAAAGGATCTTATAAGGCTTGATATCTTAAGAGATAACTCAATTGATTAAATGAAAAGAACGGAGTCGAGGGTATAGCGGCTCCGTTCTCTCATAAGAGGCTCTTTACAGTAAAAGAGACAATCTTATTTTATATTAAAATGGCTGAGGATAAAAGACTCGAACTTTTAACAACCGGAGTCAAAGACCGGTGCTCTACCAATTGAGCTAATCCTCAGTATTTAACAAGGTAATGGCTTAAAAGTTGCTTGTTGCTCATTATGCTCGATACCTTTGCGGATCAAAGACTTTACTCCGGCTTGTATATTATCCGGACTCTCTTGCTTAATTGCTTTGATTATATCTTGATCGTTTAGATTATTAAGATTAAGACTTACTCTTGTAAGATTTTTCTTGCTGTAATCTTTAAAGTAATTCTTGTCGTATCTCTTGCTCATTTCCTAAGCTCCTTTATTTAACTCTTTAACTTTTGTTTAATTCAATTAATCAGCTTTAAAAGTCAATTTATTGAATTTTTAAATCGTAAAGTCTTGACTTACTGACGTCTTAACTTTTATCGTCCGGAGAGAGTGAGGAGCCGAGATCCGTCAATTGACACAATTGCCCTATCGAGAGCAAAAGGTCAAACGGATTATCGCCGCGTCGATCGTTTCGTCGCTTTTCAATCCTCGACTCGTTACAACGCTCAAGCGGTAATTACTCCGTCCTTTACCTTGCGTTGCACCCATACCGGAGCAAGCCTCCCATACCCGTTGTTTTGATTGAGCCGTTCTGATCCCTCAATTGACTTACGGTCTTGTGAGCCGAGCCAAGACGCGCCGAGTACATTTTTCTCAGTTACAAGCTGTACCATACTCTCGGTTTATATTTAAGAGCTTTCAGTCCGTATCAAGCTCCGGCCTCAAAAGAGTCCTTGATATTTAATTGTTAATCCTTAATCATCAAATTACGGATAAGTCCGTCCTTGTATGATAACAGTATAATATTATCATACAACGGATAAACTTATCAACTATATTTTGAGAAATATTTTAAGATCAAACGGAGCTCGTCTTGTCGGATCCGTTCTCGTATATTCTATACGCTCGATTATGCTTTTCAATACTTTATTTCTATCCGGTATCGATAAGCTGTAATATTGCTCGATACATTTCTCGAGAATAGGTACAGCCGAGCGGACGCTCTCAGCCTTGTCCTCCGATATAGCTCTCAGAGCCTCGAGATTGGCTTGTAAGGCGTCTCGCTCCTCGGTTAATATGTTTACCCTCTTAAAGTATTGCTCTCGCGTATAAACGCCGTCCTCGAGCAACTCGCAACAATTATCGAGCGCTCGCTCTTTTTTCTTAATCGCTTGAACGATAACAGAGATCTCGTTGTCTCTTGCCTCGGTCTTACGACGGTCCTCGTCGGCTTGATTATCAAGATAATACTTAAAGTCTTTGAGCTCCTCTCTGAGCTCTTGGATTACTTGAGCCTCGATTAAGTCAAGCTTTGACGATACTGTTTTACATTTAAAAGCCTTACACTTAAGATAAAAAACGCCTTTACTATGATGTAAGACCATTGACTTACCACAAACTCCGCATTTAACAAGCGTTGTAAGCGGATTACGAGGAGTATAATCTTTGCGGATCTTGGACTCCTTTGCTGTTAATCTTAATTGAGCTTGCTCAAAGATCTCCGGATCAATGAGCGGCTTATGTTTGCCGACGCTCCAAGACTCAGCAATTTTCTTATTTTGTATCTTAAGATATCCGATATATGTCTTGTTTTCTAAGATTTGACGTATACGAGACGTACAAAAAGCGCTTGCAATCCTCGGTCGGATCCCGTTGTCGTCAAGATAATAAGCGATCTCCGAGATACCTTTGCCTTGATTGACGTACATATCAAAGATTAATCGCACGATCTCAGCCTCCGACTCGTTAGGGTATAAAACGTATCCTTTGCCTTGCTTTTGCTTATTAAAGCCGTAAGGTAAAGAGGATCCGGTATAATATCCCTCAAGGAGCGCGGCTGTACGTCCGCGAGATAATCTCCGACATATAACTTTATACTCTCGACGGCTCATAAATAAGCCAAACTCAAAAAACTCCTCGTCAATCTCGTTATCAGTTGAAAAGTCGTATACCTTATTGAGCGTATAAATCTTTGTACCGGTCTTTTTGAAAACCTCCAAGATCTCAGCTTGATCGATTTGATTACCTCTCGACAAACGCTCAAGCTCAATACAAACGACTCCGTCGTATTTGCCGGCGGTAACGTCAACAAGTAATCTTTGCATTTCTAAACGAGCCGCAATACTCTCTCCGGATACAACCTCCTTATAAATTTTCTTTATGTAAAGATTATTGCGCTCGCAATATTCGTTTAATAATTTTTCGTGTCGAGCAAGAGTAATATCTCTCGTCTCGTTGTCCTCGTCTCTTGATTTTCTTAAATATATAGCAACTGTATTACTCATTGTCTCGGCTCCTCTTTATGTAATCAGAAAAGTCCTTGATCGCTCTGAGCTCTGACTCTGTATAATTTTCAGTTGTGAACGATAACGAGGTAATATCTCCGTTTACAAGATCCTCGATTGTTATCTCAAAACAATTGCTCAGCTTTACAAGGTTTTTAAGAGTAATACCTTTATAATCTTTGGTATACCAAGCGTTTATTGTACTTGGTGCAATGCCGATAGTACGAGCAAGCTCAGCTCGGCTCATTTTATTTATATGTAATAAGTAATCTAAATTATGTAAAAAATTCAATTCATATCCCTCCTAATAATAAATAATAGTCGATAAGACAATAAATTGTAAACGATAAATATTAAATTGTTACAAATTTTAAGATTATTGCAAATTGTTGTTGCTTTTTGAATAAAAGAGGACTACCATTTGAAATAGATACAACGTTCAATAAATTGAATGTAAAAATCAATAAATTGAAAGGAGGTATACAAATGGCGAGAGAGATTATTTTTATTAACCTTGAGGCTGAGCTTATAAAGGCAAAGCTTAATAAGGCTGAGCTTGCGGCAATGATAAATATATCAAGTGGATCAATGAGCTCAAAGTTTAACGGTAAGACGGAGTTTAATCTTAATGAAATGTTATCGATCAAAAAGATCCTTGAGACTCGTACCGGACAAACGCTTAAGTTAGACGATTTATTTGAGAGGGGCGAGTAAATTGATTATTCGATCAAAAGGGGTAAAGGCTGAGGCTTTAGCAAACATATATAAGACGCTCAGCCAAGTAATTAAAGACGAGAGCTGTTTTTACACAAAAGAGGAGCTCAAAGATCTTAAAAACAAGGATTATATTTTAATTGGAGGTTTAAAAAATGAATAATACAGTAAACGAGATTAACGAGATTATTGTCGATCTTAAGCTTAACTCAAAGATCTTAAGAGGACTTGTCGATACTATTCTCGACAATTCAAAAGTCGATTATAGCGGAGAGACTCTTACGATTGCGGACTCGGCGCCGATACTTGCGGTTATCAAAGCATTTTACGGAGACGAGTACAACAATTGCTTAAAAGAGAAAATAAGCGAGCGCGAGGCTGAGATTGCAAAGCTTAAAGCTCTTAAAGAGGCTGAGGCAAAGGGTAAAGAGGAGGCTTAAGTATGGCAAAGTCGTATAATTTTGGAGAGAAAAAGACCGAGTACAACGCAAAGCTCAGTAAAGAGGTCGAGGTATGGCAATCGCCCAAGTATCTTGAGGCAAAGAAAAAGGCAATCGAGACTCTTGAGA
>Ga0265301_10006361_pt1 | contig 11319 bp, 9 predicted proteins | sample AusTroGonzalo_MG_2_FD_193488 | JGI IMG/M metagenome (GOLD analysis project Ga0265301, IMG submission 193488) | Bovine rumen microbial communities from tropical cattle in Woodstock, Queensland, Australia - Gonzalo_04 | ecosystem: Host-associated > Mammals > Digestive system > Stomach > Rumen ...
GTGCCAGTTTTAGCGTCAAAAGGATCTGAAAGATACAACGGATCCGTGTTAGCCTCTTTTTTCCAGTCCTCTTTGCTGCTGCGCATTTCCAGCTCTATCTTAAGTTTTTCAGCGGCAGCCTTAAGCATTTCATTTTCATGCCTGGCTTTTTTTTCTTCATAGTCCATGCGCTTTATGGCCATGTCTATCTCATTTTTTTCTTCCGTAAGCTTTAAAGTCTTGGCCCTTATTTCTTCTGAAGCAAGGTCATGCTCGGCTTTCAGCTTAGCTATTTTAGCAGTAAGCTCCGCCAGCTCTTTCTTTTGAGCTTCAGAAACAAGCTTATTTTCAGTGATGAGCTTGAGCAGCTTTTCATTGTCTGCTTTCATCTGGTCTTTTAGATTCTCATCATAAATTTTGTTATTGTATGATATTTTATCAAGCCTGTTCTTAATTTCTTTTAATTCTTTTTCCTCTTTCGTAAGCTCAGGAACAGCTGGCGCTACGGCTGCCGTCTCGCCATTATTGCCTGCCGCTTTGGCTGAATCCCCGGCTGCATAAGCCGCAAGCGGAATTGACAGCAATGCCGCTAAAAATAATTTTCGCATAAAATCCTCCTTAGTCTATTATTTAGTTTATGAAATTTCATTATATTTTTACAATTGCGATGATTTCTTAAAGGCTCTTTTAAAGAAAAGTATTGATACAATGTAATTATAAGGAACGCAATATTACTTAGTTGTCCTGAACTTGTTTCAGGCCTCTTTAAGACGCAGAGATGCTGAAATAAATTCAGCATGACGTAAAAACTGTAAAATCAATAATCTTCTTATAAAGAGCATTCTTAAAAACACAGAATCTGACAAAATAAAATATTTTAATTTCTCTTCAAACTGATGAGATAAGACTGCTAAAACTTTGCTCAAATTTAAGCTCCAGCCCAGCGTGAACAGCATTCTTTAATTCAATATATTGCCCCTTTGCGCTTGCAATGTTAATTTGCGCATTAATGCCTTAATTTGAGTAAGATAAAGCGATTATGATAAAATATAATAAATGTCTACAATTTTATATATACTGCTGGCGCTTTTTTTCCTGGCGCTTAATGCTTTCTTTGTTCTTTCTGAGTTCGCAATAGTAAAAATACGCGACACGCGCCTAAAAGAGCTTGAAAATAACGGCAATAAAACTGCAGGCATTGCCAGGGGAATAGTGAAAGACCTTGAAGCTTATCTGGCTACAGCGCAGCTGGGAATAACAATTGCCAGCCTTGGATTAGGATGGGTAGGCGAACCGCTTGTTGCGCATCTTACAGCGCCAATTTTCTCCATTATGGGAGTAACGCTCACTCCGGCAATATCCAGAACCTTTTCCATAATACTGGCATTTCTTTTTACAACCATGTTCCATGTTGTGCTCGGCGAACAGGTGCCCAAAAACATATCTATCAGAATCCCTGAAGAAGCTGTGCTTTTCTGCGCCAGGCCTCTTAAAATATTCCATACCGTTTTCTACCCGCCTATGTGGGTATTGAACAAATGCACTCTCATAATACTTAAACTTCTTAAAGTTAAGCAGAGCGTGGCGGAAACAGTTCACACAGATGAAGAAGTGCGCATGATATTAGGAGAATCGCAGGAATACGGGCGAATTTCCCTTGGCAGGCTCATGATGTTTGAGCATCTTTTTGATTTCGGTGAAACAGAAGTTAAAGAAGTAATGACAACGCTGCCTAACATTGCATTTCTGAATCCCGCATCTACCTGGCAGGAAACAAGGGAAGTGCTTAAGACGCGCAGATATTCAAGATATCCTCTGCTTGCCCCAAATGCTGCCAAACACTATTATGTGCACCTGAAAGACCTGGTTTCAGTTCTTGACGCTGAATCCTTTGCTCCGGCAGATAAGCCTGAGTTTGAAGACCTGAAAAGGCCGCTATATGAAATACCGGAATCAATGACTGTTGAAAAGGCTTTAAGGGTTTTTCAGGAAAAAAGACTGCAGCTGGCTTTGGTGCGCGGAGACAACGGAGAGCTCGCCGGCTTAATTTCAATGGAAGACATAGTTGAAGAGCTTACAGGGGAAATCAGGGATGAGTTTGACAAGCCGCCGGTTATAACGCTTAGCTCTATTTTTCACCCGGAAGCATGCATGCTTGATTTAAAATCCACAGACAGGGATGCTGCCATAAAAGAACTGATAGACTGCCTCCATAAGGACTATCCCAAATTTGACAAGGAAGCGGCCATAGCAGCTGTTCTAAAACGAGAAAACAGTTTTTCAACCGCATTAGGGCATCGCACGGCTTTCCCCCATGCCAGGCTGCCAGACATAGGCAGGCCTATTTTAGCTGTGGGAAAAAGCCGCCGCGGAATCAATTTTAATCCAAACAGCAAGCAAAATGTAAGGCTTGTTTTTCTTATTCTCACTCCATATAAAGAGCCGGCAATTCAGCTGGCCATACTTAAAGAGCTTTCAGGCCTCCTTATGAATAAAACACTGCTAAAGAGGCTTTTCACTTCAAAAACGCCTGATGCCATAATGGATATTTTTTGCACATTTGAAGACAAGGTAATGGACTGAAAGCTTTTTTATTTTATAATCTGCGGCAAAATATATAAAGGCTATATATAAGAAGCTTATTGATTTTATAGTTTTTCCGTCATGCTGAATTTATTTCAGCATCTCTGCGGCTAATGAGGTTATGAAACAAGTTCAGAACGACGAAGTAATATGGCCTTTATAAATATACTGTGTCAATACTTTCCTTTAACATAGCGTATATATAAATTTATGAAAACGGACGGCTGGCGCAACACAACAGATATATGCGCAGAATAATCAAACATTACAATGCCCGCATTGTTTTATAAAATAAATGCAGTTATAGAATTATAACGATAAAAAAACCGCATTGCCGAAATGGCAATGCGGTTTTTACCTTTAAAGATTTGCTTATTATTTAGCTGATTTCTTTGCAGGCGCTTTCTTAGCAGGGGCAGGATTTTCTGTCTTTGACTGGGCAGCCTTTTCCTGCGCTTGCCCCGGATTTGCTGTAGCTGCTGCCTGAGGCACCTGAAGAGGATAATCCTGAACTACGGATTTGAAACGGTTGCTGGAAGCCATAACCGTAAGCAGAACAGATGTTATTGCAAAGCAGGCAGCTGCTCCAAGAGTAAACTTCTTTATAAATGAAGTGCCGCTAGCCGCATTAAACAAAGCATCTCCGCCACCGCCAAACATAGACAAGGCTGAACCCTTGCTTGTCTGGAGAAAGACTATAGCAATAATAAGGATAAATCCTAGCAATATATGTAATGTCAGAACAAGTGTATACATTCAAAAAAACTCCTAGATAATGAATATTCTACAATATTAATCTTATTTTGACAAAGCAATAAGGCCGGGAAGCTGTTTACCCTCTATAAATTCCAAGCTTGCGCCGCCGCCTGTGGAGCAATGAGAAACAGCAGACTTATCAACTTTGGCTGTCTTCAATGCGGAAACAGTGTCGCCGCCGCCAATAATGGAAATGGAGCCTTTTGCGGTAGCCTGCGCAACGGCTTCAGCGATGCTTACCGAGCCATGAGAATATTCAGGAGTTTCAAAAATGCCTACAGGGCCATTCCAGAATATAGTCTTAGCAGTTTTTATTTTTTCTGCAAAAGCTGCTTCAGTGCGAGGGCCGATGTCAATGCCAATTTTTCCATCAGGTATTGCCATTGAAGAAGTAGTCTCTACGCTTGATGTATTCTCTATGGCATCTACCACTCTGTGATCTGCGGGAAGCAGCAGCTCCACATTTTTCTCATGAGCTTTGAGAATGATTTTCTTGGCTTCCTCAATCTTATCTTCCTCAAAAAGAGAGTTGCCGATATTTGTGCTCTGCGCAGCCAGGAATGTATATGCCATGGCACCGCCAATGATAAGAGAATCTGTTTTTTCAAGCAGGCTGTAAAGAACCTGGATTTTATCAGAAACCTTGGAGCCGCCGATTATGGCTAAGAAGGGACGGGCAGGATTCTGCATAGCCTTATCCAAAAATTCCAATTCCTTCTGTACCAAAAAACCTATGCAGCCGGGAAGAAATTTTGTAATTGCTGAAGTGGAGGCATGGGCGCGGTGCAGCGCTCCAAAGGCTTCCTGCACAAATACTTCTCCAAGCTTAGCAAGCTGACTGGCAAAAGCCTCGTCGTTTTTTTCTTCCTCAGGATGATAACGGAGATTTTCAAGCAAAACTATTTCGCCATTTTTCGCTCCAGCTACAGCCTTTTCAGCTTCAGGGCCTGCGCAGTCTTTTCCAAAATGAGTCTTTGCGCCCATGAGCTCGGAAACACGGCCTATGAGAGGCTCCAATGTATATTTAGGATCAACCTTGCCCTTCGGGCGGCCTAGATGGGCAATAAGCACAACCTTACAGTTTTTTTCAAGCAGGTATTTTACTGTCTTCATCGTTCCGCGTATTCTGGAATCATCTTTTATGACTCCCTCTTTAAGCGGCACATTATAATCAACGCGCACAAGGACAGTTTTGTTTGCCAAATCCATGTCTTGTACTCTAGCAAGTTTAAGAACAGGCTTATTTTCCATAGTTATTGCTTTCTCTCCAAAAAATTATAAAAGTATAAATAAACGACGGAGCGGAATGCTCCGCTCCGTCTTGTTTTGCCTAAGATTAAAGGCCCTTTGAAGCCATGAATTTGGCCAAGTCAACAACGCGGTTTGAATAGGCCCATTCATTGTCATACCAGGAGAGGATTTTTACAAAATTGCCATCCATCACCTTTGTATTCTTGGCATCAACAATAGAGCTGCGGGAATCGTGGCAGAAATCTATGCTCACCAGAGGTTCTTCAGAGTAGCCAAGTATGCCCTTCAGTTCGCCTTCAGAGGCAGCTTTGAATGCCGCATTAACTTCTTCGGCAGTAACATTCTTGTTAAGTTCACAAGTAAGGTCAACCACTGACACATCCGGAGTAGGAACGCGGATTGCGAAGCCGTCCATTTTTCCTTTCAGTTCAGGAATGACAAGAGAAATAGCTTTTGCCGCTCCGGTAGATGTAGGAATCATTGACATTGCGCCTGCGCGGGCTCTGCGGAGATCGGAATGGGCAGTGTCCTGTATTCTCTGATCGCCAGTATAGGCATGCACAGTTGTCATAAGGCCGCGCTTAATTCCAAAAACATCGTTCAGAACCTTGCAGAAAGGGGCAAGGCAGTTTGTGGTGCATGAAGCATTGGAAACCACATTGTGATTCTTCGGATCATATTTGTCATTGTTAACGCCCATGACGATAGTTATGTCCTCGCCTGTAGCTGGGGCAGAAATAATAACTTTCTTAGCTCCGCCATGAGTAATGTGGTTCTCTGCGCCTTTAACCTGTTTGCCTTTCTTGTTTACGCCATCTTTCTTCAGCGTGAAAAGGCCAGTGGACTCAACAACAATGTCTACTCCAACAGATTTCCAGTCAATAGCAGCCGGATCGGTCTGCTTGAAAACCTTTATAGCTTTGCCATTTACAGTAATCTGATCATCCGCTGTAACCTTCACATCAGCGGCAAGGCGGCCGTGGATGGAGTCATATTTAAGAAGATGAGCGTTTGTCTTGGCATCGGTCAGATCGTTGACCGCAACAAGCTCCAAATCACTGTCATTCCTTTCAATAATCGCGCGGGCCACGAGGCGGCCTATGCGTCCGAAACCATTGATACCAATTTTTACTGCCATAGTTTTTATTTCCTCCGGTTAACAAATTGTAACCTTGCTAAATTTGCCGGCTTTGCCGACATTTATATTATACTTTTTTCATATACCTGTTGTTAAGAAATCATATTATGTATAAGCAAAAATCACTATATGCAATGCCAGCAAATAGATTAAGCCACTTTTATATAACCTAATAAATAAGAGTGAAATTATGTAGAATTATATAGAGAATTAAATATTCCCGGAGGAATTAAAAATGGCCTTTGAAAGAACGCTTATACTCATAAAACCTGACGGAATGCAGCGCCGCCTCGCAGGGCTCATAATTGACCGGCTGGAAGCTACCGGACTTGAAATGGCTGCAGCAAAAGTAGTGTCCGTAACGGATGAGCTTGCAAGAAAACATTATGCGCTTCTAGAAGGCAAAGGCTACTTTGCTGATCCAAAAAATTTTGAAGCGCTCATATCCTTTATAAAAGGAGACTTGCATAATGTTTCTCACAAAAGAGTAATTGCCCTGGTATATCAGGGAGAGAATGCCGTGAAAGCCATACGCGCGGCAGTAGGCGACACAAATCCCGAAAAAGCTGCCGGAGGAACAATAAGGGGCAGCTTTGGAAGAATAACAACAAATAATGTATTTGAAAATGTTATACATGCTTCAGGCACGCCGGAAGAAGGCGAAAGGGAAATATCAGTGTGGTTCAAGCCTGAAGAAATAATAGGCCGCTGATGCAAGTTTTTATTCTGGCAACTGTCTTTTTCTTTTTTTTCCCGGCTCATGCCGCGGCGCAGCAGCCTTTGACGCAAAAAAATCTGCCTGCCATGGCTGAGCCTGCAAAAAACCAGGCAAGCGCTTCATCTTCGCCAAAAGCCAGCGCAAGCAGCCAGGGGCCAGCTTCAGGCACAATAAAAAAAGCTGCGCAGGATGAACTTATAGAGTTTACTACTGACGACGAATGGTCTATAAAGGCACGGTATTATCCTCCAACAAAAAGCACTTGGACAATAGTAATGATCCATGCCCAGAAAAAAAACTCAAATGAATGGAGTCTTTGGTTCCCATATCTTCGCGAGGCAGGCATAGGCTATCTAGCATTAGACTTGCGCGGGCACGGGCGGAGCATAACTGATCCGCTGGGAACTGAAAAGAAATGGAAACGTTTTGCCATTTCTGGCGCAAACAATGAATACAATCAAATGGTGCGCGACGTTGAAGCCGCAATAGCATGGCTTGGCACAAAAGGAATTTCTGAAAACAGCATAGTGCTTGCAGGCTCAATACTTGGAGCAAATCTGGCTATAAAAACAGCTGCCATACACCCAGATATTGCAATGGCAATAGCAATATCTCCGGCCCTAAACGCCAATGATGTTCTTACAGTAAACCCTCTTAGAATGGCATACGGGAAAAGGCCTCTGCTGCTTATAGGCGGAACTGACAGGGAAAGACAATATAAGGAACTTATACTTTTAAACGATCTGGCCAGAACTGCATGCGGGATAGGAAATGTGACAATAATGCTTGAATATTCCGGGCTTGGACAAGAAATTATTACTAAATACAACATTAAGAAAATACTTGCATGGCTGGACAATCCTAAACTGCCTCCAGTAACTCTCCTTGAAGGAGAAGAAGGAGAACTGAATGCGGAGATAATAACAGAGGATTAATTTTTATGGAAAAAGAATCATTGTCTGAAAAATACTCAAAACTGCCTACGGAACAGACCAATCCCAGGACAATGGACTTAGACAGAGTGCCGCTTCATGAAGTTCTGGACATGTTAAACAGAGAAGATGCGCTTGTCCCGGCAGCAGTCGGGAAAGCCATACCGCAAATAAAAAAAGCGGCGGAAGAGATTTCAAAATCATATCTTGCCGGGAAAAAAATATATTTCATCGGAGCAGGAACAAGCGGACGCCTTGGCGTTCTGGAGGCTGCGGAAATTCCTCCCACATACGGGGTAGAGCCTGGCATATTCACTGCGCTCATGGCAGGAGGGCATGAAGCTGTTTTTCTCTCAAAGGAAGGCGCGGAAGATGTTTTTGAAGACGGAGAAAAAGAAATATCCTCCCTTGCGCAAAAAGGAGACACCGTAATAGGCATTGCCGCAAGCGGCATAACGCCTTATGTGAAAGGCGGCTTATCCGCCGGACTGAAAAAAGGCGCTACTACTGTGCTGCTAACATGCAATCCGAAAGAAAAAGCTAAGGAAGCCAAAATAATAATAGCCATAGATGTAGGCCCGGAACCCGTTTCAGGCTCTACAAGAATGAAATCAGGCACAGCTACTAAACTGGCGCTTAACATGCTGTCCACTTCCTCTATGGTAATTTCAGGCAAAGTTTATAGAAATTGGATGGTTGACGTTAAAACCACTTCGCGAAAGCTGGAAATGCGGGCCGAAAGGATAACAGCAACTGTCGGGCAGGTTTCTCATGAAGAGGCAAAGGAACTTCTGAAAAAAACAGGCAATGACGTTAAAACCGCAATAGTTATGGCTAGGCTGAAAATAAGCAAGGCAGAGGCAGAAGAAAAAATAGCAGAGGCTGGCGGATTCCTAAAAAAAATACTCGGATAAAATAATGCTTGACTGCCCGTGTATACAGCAATGTGATAAATTTCTGCTGACTATAAAAAAACAAAACAGGCGCTTAAACAAATATGCCGCTAAAGGAAAAATTTTTTTCTTTTATAAATCTGCTTGAAAACAGAATAGCTCCTTATATATTAATATTTCTCGCAGTTTTTGCCATATCGCTGATAGTTTATAAAGCAGACTGGCTCATGGGGGATAATTATCTATTCTTAAAAACAACAGCGCAGAACAAGCCTGCCCCTATATTAAATCCGGTTAATATTGGAAATTCCCGTTTTTTCCCATTAGCCGGGCTTGATTTCAATCTTTTACTGCTTTTGCCGGGAGAAACGGGATCTTCACCCATGGCCCATTATATATATGTTGCAGCATCATTTGCCGCAATGTATGTGTTTTTCCTGCTTGCATTAAAAACTTTTCTTAAAGAAAACAAAAGATTCCCAATTTCATTAGCGGCATTTTCAGCTCTTCTGCTTATAATCAACAAATCTTTTTTTATGACATTTTTAAATGTCAATTATGCGGAAAGGATGATAAGCCTTCTTTTCATAGCTTTCATTTATTTTTATATCAGAGCGTCAGAATCTGAAACAAAGGAACAGGGTTTTAACCGCTGGCATATTGCAGCCTTATTATGCGCTTTTCTAAGCACCTATTTAAAAGAAACAGTCTTTGCCTTCTATTTTACATTTGCATTTGTTTCAATCTGCCTGTTCTATAAAAAAATGTCTTGCGCTCAAAAAAAAGCAAACATAATGCTTTTAGTTAATGGCATTATTTTTTTAGCTTTTTACTTTCATTTTGCTTTTGCTCCTGGCAGCGGGCAAATTTACAGACCAGATTATTCATTAGGAACAGCCAGCATTGCGGCAAGCCTGTTTTCAAATATCAAAATATATTATTTTTTTCTTCTGATAATTATTGCAAGAATTGCAGGAATGGCATTCTTTAAATCAAAACCGGTGCCAATATTTGATCCCCTCCTTGCTGCTTCCGCAGTATATTCAATAGAATACATCATTTTGGGCTTTAATGATTATTACTATTATTTTCCTTCTGTAATTGCGGGGATTGTGCCTTTATCATATTTTATCGCCAGGCATTATGAAAGCGCTTATATGCGCCCAAAAAGTTTTTTTCATAAGGCAGCATATTTGTTCATTTTTCTGCTAGCAATGCTTCCATTCTTTGAATTTCCAAAAGCATCTGCCCTAGCTAAAATAACAATTCATGACAGAGAGAATACAATGCCGGGATTAAGGCTGATTGCAGGGCATTATGCCAATGGAGGCAAGATATACTGGTATCAGCCAATTGAAAATGAAAGAAAAATGTTAGAATTAACGTTTTTTTACCTAAACTATATACTCGGAAATAAAGAAGCTGTTCTCATTAACCGAATCAACTCATTAAACAATATTGATTTTGCAAGCAAAGATGTGTTCATGTACTGTGTTGCTGATGGGCATGGCGGTTTTAATGCCGATGAAACAATGCTAAAAAAATTAGAAGAAAAGGGCTTTAAATTTAATCGTTACCTTGCAGACAGCCTTGTGTATTTTAAAGAATAATTTAAAGCAATTACCGCATAATGCTTCTTGCTATATGCATATAATCAAATCAGTATTCTGTATCTGAATCCGCATTAGCGGCTTTTTCCTCTGGGCTTATTTTCTCATGATAATAAATCATAAGCCTGCCGCCATCTGCCTGCGCTATGTATGGCCTTGACTGGGCAAGATTAATGTACATGGCAAAGGCATTGGCAGTCTGTTCCGGTGTCTGCCCCTTGGCAAGCGGAACCATTATGTTCCAGCCTGCGACATGGTCCGTAGTGCCGTCCGGCCTCATGAAACGGAATATTGACAGCCAGATTGAAGCCGTACCGCCGAGGGAATTATCTGTTTTGCCAGCGGCATTGCCGGATATTTCTATTATGCCCGGTTTTCCCCCCACGGTAACTTTCTCATCAATCACTTTTAGCGTTTGAAAGGGATCAAATGCTGCTGCTTTCAGCTTAGCCCCCTTTTTAAGTTCTTTTTCAGGATCGTATGCCATATATTCCCTCTTAACAGAAATGCTCTTATTATAACCGGATTGCCTTTCTTTTCTTTAATATTATCAAATTTTGCTAACATATAAATATGGCTTGCGTATTTTAAGATATTCCAATGCTATTTTGCTTTCCGCATTGCATAGCATGGAAACGCATGGCCTTTTTTATTTGCCATGAAGCGAAACGCCTTGCGCTCATTTGCAGGCTTAAACGGAATACAAAAATGAACGAGACAGAAAGAAGAAGAACCTTTGCCATAATTTCCCACCCTGACGCAGGGAAAACCACGCTGACAGAAAAACTGCTGCTTTACGGAGGAGCCCTTCATTTAGCCGGCACCGTAACGGCCAGGAAAAACCAGCGCGCAACGGCTTCAGACTGGATGGAGCTTGAAAAGAAAAGAGGCATTTCCATAAGCTCCACTGTATTGCAGTTTGACTATCAGGGCTATAAAATAAATCTGCTTGACACGCCGGGCCACAAGGACTTTTCAGAAGACACTTACCGCGTGCTTACAGCGGTTGATGCAGCTATTATGGTAATAGATGCAGGCAAGGGCATAGAAGCCCAAACACTAAAACTGTTTGAAGTGTGCAAGCGCCGCCATATTCCTATCTTTACATTTATGAACAAGATGGACCGCCCGTCAATGGAGCCGCTGGAATTAATAGACCAGCTGGAAAAAGTGCTTGGGCTTAAGCCTTATCCGATAAACTGGCCAATGGGCAATGGCCCAGATTTTAAAGGCGTATATGACCGCATAAACAAAAAAGCTCATTTTTTTGAGAGAACACCGGGAGGAGCATACCGCGCGCCAGTAGAAACAGCTGGCATAAATGACCCTCTGATAAAAGAAAAACTGGATGCGCGCTCTTATGAAAATTTCATGGAAGAAGCGGAAATGCTTGATATGGCCGGGACTGAATATTCTCAGGAAGAAGTGCTGAAAGGCATAACAACCCCGGTATTTTTCG
>Ga0265301_10006369_pt1 | contig 11304 bp, 6 predicted proteins | sample AusTroGonzalo_MG_2_FD_193488 | JGI IMG/M metagenome (GOLD analysis project Ga0265301, IMG submission 193488) | Bovine rumen microbial communities from tropical cattle in Woodstock, Queensland, Australia - Gonzalo_04 | ecosystem: Host-associated > Mammals > Digestive system > Stomach > Rumen ...
ACCAGCCGCGGTTGTACAGCATCTCGGCAAGAGCCTTGTAGGTTCCTCCGTAGATGTACTTTGCAGGGATGGTTTCACATGCAATCCTTGCATAGCTTATGGCATAATCTGAGTCTCCGCCGAAGAATCCCGGAACGGAATCATAAAGGACGGCCAGCATGTACCAGGCCTCGGAGGAATCCAGAACCTTGAATTCATCGGTGATCACCCTGAGGTCATCCTTCATGGGACCGACCTTGCTCAGCGAATTGAGGGCTCCCTTTGTCTGTCCCCAGCGGCCTACGTTGGCGCACTTCCAGAGATAGGCCAGATAGTTGGGAGAGGCTTCGATGGACTGCAGGGCATACTTCTCGCCCTCCTCGTAGATGGCGAACTTTCCGTTCTTGTCCTTCTCGTCGAGCTTGTCACCGAGTTCGACGCATACGCGTGAAAGCCTCCAGAGGACTTCGGACTTTTCCTTGTTGTCCTTTGCACTCCCCAGCATGGTCTGGAGCGTGTCATATACTTTCTGAGGGTCCGTGCCGGAATCGTAAAGATTGTCCACAGATGTGAAATCAAGTGCGCAAAGTGTCATGGCGGCAACAAGCAGCATGACGAGCAACAGTGCCAGTTTCTTCATAATGATCTCCCGTTCATCCCGCATCGGAGCGTGCAGGACAGTGTTTTCTATGATATATGATAGCACGGAACAGGAGACGGATGTAAAAAAACTCCCATCCGGAATGGATGGGAGCCTTGTCATCGCCCACGAGGATCGAACTCGTGTTGACGGGATGAAAACCCGTTGTCCTAACCACTAGACGAGGGCGACATACGCTGTGGTTGCATGAGCCAAGTTGGGTTCGAACCAACGACCCACGCCTTAAAAGGGCGTTGCTCTACCTACTGAGCTATTGGCCCAATCTCACAACAAATGGAGAGTAGCAAATGGAGGGCGGGATGTCAACCGATTTTGATTAACAAACAAAATGATTTATGCTAGGATTTTGCTCATGACGTCAGAGAAAACGAGAAACATCGGAATCATAGCACATATAGACGCCGGAAAGACCACCACAACGGAAAGAATCCTGTTCTACACGGGCGAGAACCACCGCATAGGCGAGGTCGACAACGGCGAGGCCACAATGGACTGGATGGAGCAGGAACAGGACCGCGGAATCACCATCACGAGTGCAGCCACCACCTGTTACTGGCGCGACACCCAGATCAACATCATAGACACTCCGGGTCATGTGGATTTCACTGCCGAAGTAGAAAGATCGCTCAGGGTCCTGGACGGAGCCGTGGGCGTGTTCTGTGCAGTAGGAGGCGTGGAACCGCAGAGCGAGACCGTCTGGCGTCAGGCCAACACTTACAAGGTCCCCAGGATTGCATTCATCAACAAGATGGACCGCCTTGGTGCGGATTTCTATGCTGCAGTTGAAGATATCCGCACAAAGCTCAAGGAAGAGCCCGTTCCGCTATTCATCCCAGTTGGGAAAGAAAGCAAGTTTGAAGGTATAATCGACCTCCTGAAGATGAAGCTGGTAACGTTCAACCCCGAGACCCAGGGCTACGAGTATTCCTATTCCGATATCCCGGCAGACATGGCTGACGAGGCACAGACCTGGAGGGAGAAGCTTCTGGACAGCGTATCCAGTTTCTCCGACGAGATAACCGAGCTCTATTTCTCCGGAGAGGACATTCCGGAGAATCTGATACTCAAGGTGCTCAGGCAATGCACGCTGGACAGGAGCCTGCTTCCGGTGTTCTGCGGATCATCGCTCAAGGACATAGGCGTCCAGTGCCTTCTGGACGGAATCGTGGACCTTCTGCCCTCCCCCGACGACATCCCGCCGGCCACGGGACTCCATGTCAAGAAGGACCGTGAGGAGGAAGTACAGATAAAGAACGATCCCAAGGCTCCTCCCCTTGCACTGGTGTTCAAGATCCAGTACGACCGCGAGGCAGGTCCTCTTGCATTCGTCAGGGTCTACTCCGGAGTGCTGAAGAAGAGCACGGCCGTGCTCAACATTTCCAAGAAGAAGCGCGAGAGGATCAACAGGCTTCTGCGCATGCATGCCAACAGACCGGAGGAACTGCAGGAACTCCAGGCAGGCGACATCGGAGTCATAGTGGGCTTCAAGCTTGCCCAGACAGGAGACACCATCGGATCCGAAGGGGCCCAGATACTGCTTGAGAAGATGAGCTTCCCGGTTCCGGTCATCTCCATTGCCATCGAGCCTGCCAATGCAACGGAAGGCGCCAAGCTCAAGAAGGCTCTGGAAATCCTGTCATTGGAGGATCCCACCTTCACCTACAAGGACAACGAGGAGACAGGCCAGCTGGTCATCAGCGGAATGGGAGAGCTCCATCTGGATGTCCTGGTGACGAGGATAACCAAGGAATTCAAGGTTGACTGCAACATCGGAAAGCCGCAGGTCACATACAGGGAGAGCATTACGGAAACCGTGGAGAAGAGCTTCACGTTCAGCAAGGTGCTTGCCGGCAAGGAAAACAGCGCCACGGTCACGCTCAGGCTCACGCCGCAGCCGCCCAAGAGCGGAACAAGCTACGAGAACCTGGTATCCTCAAAGGTCATGCCGCCCGAGATGTTCGACGCAATCCAGCGCGGTGTGGAGAATTCCTTCCACAGCGGCATAAAGTACGGCTACGAGGTCTGTGACATGAAGGTGGAGCTCACCGACGTGAAGTACAACGAGCTCACCGCCACCGAGTTCGCCTACGAGGCCTGCGCCGCCATGTGCTTCGACAGTGCCGCCCAGGAAGCCGGACCGGTCCTGATGGAGCCCATAATGGATGTCACGCTGATTGTCCCGACACAGTATGTCGGAGACACAATCTCCAGCCTGACCCAGAGGGGCGGAATAGTATCCAGCATGGAAAGCAGACCTGCTGCGGACCACATCCTGGCAGAAGCCCCGCTTGCCCAGCTGTTCGGATACTCCACCGCATTGCGCTCTTCCACCCAAGGACGCGGCACGTTCTCCATGGAGTTCAGCCACTACGCACCCAAGACCGGGAAGTGATTTTCCGGCTACCGCCCTTTTGCCACTTTAATTTTTTCAGAGAATCTTATATAGTATGAAAGGTTGTCCTTAGGGACGGCCTTTCATTCGTTAAACTATTTGTTTTAAATACCGCCAATGTTCTAGGAGGGAATCATGGCTCTTTCAACAAAAGACATCAGAAACGTCGCGATTGCCGGACATAACGGAACCGGAAAGACTTCTCTTTTCGAGCAGTTCCTGTATTACAGCAACGTGATTTCAAGACCCGAGACAGTCGAGTCAGGAAAGACGACAAGTGACTACACGGAGGAAGAGATTTCAAGGAAGATCTCGATCCACTCTGCACTCGCCAACGTCTCATGGCAGGGCAAGTCGATCAACTTCATCGATGCACCGGGTACCGCCGACTTCGTCGGAGAGGTCATCTGCGGTTTCAGGACCTGTGAGTCAGCACTCATGGTCGTCGATGCCCGTGACGGCGCACAGATCGAAACGATCAAGCTCTGGAGGAACCTCAACCAGAGACAGAAGCCCAGAATGGTCTTCCTCAACAAGATGGAGCGTGAGAGAGTCGATTACGGCGCAACATTCAACCACCTCAAGGAAGAGTTCAAGACCACATTCGTGCCCGTGACGATCCCCATGGGAGAAGGCACAGGCTTCAAGGGAGTCATCAACCTCATCGAGAACAAGGCTTACTTCATGCAGGCCGGACAGAAGGAGAAGGAAGGCGAGATTCCCGCCGAGTATGCAGACCAGGTCGAGCAGTACCGCGAGGCATTGATCGAGGCAGCTGCCGAGGGAACCGAGGAGCTGATGGAGAAGTACCTCGAGGAAATGACCCTTGCACCGGAAGAGATCCACGAGGGTCTCAAGGAAGGTCTGAAGAACAACGTTCTGGTTCCCGTCTTCTGCGGAAGCACAGTGAACAACAGCGGAATCACGAACCTTCTCGACTTCATCGCCGATATCGCACCTTCCCCGGAAGGAGCCAAGGAGACCATCATCAAGGAAGACGGATCCGAAGACCAGATTGCAATCGGTGCAGGCGCAACTGCAGCTCTGTGCTTCAAGACTGCAATCGACCAGTTCTCCGGAAAGCTTTCATACATCAAGGTCGTAAACGGTACGATCACGGGTGAGACAGACATCTTCAACCCCGAGCTCGGAAAGAAGGAAAAGCCGGGCAAGGTCTACCATGCAATCGGAAAGAAGCTTGTCGAGATCGATGCACTTGTCCCCGGAGACATCGGAATCATCGCAAAGAGCAACGTGGCTGCAACCAACTGCACACTGCTCGGTGGACCGGACCAGAAGTTCACCTTCAAGCCGCTCAGCCTGCCCAACCCGATCTACTCACTGGCAATCTCAGCCGCAGACAAGAAGTCTGAGGACAAGATGAACGATTCACTGCACAAGATCACCGAAGAAGACCTCACCTTCCAGGTCGGCTACAACGAGGAGACAAAGCAGACGACAGTCTCCGGAATGGGAGAGCTCCACATCGGCATGATCCTTGACAAGATCAAGGAGAAGCAGAAGATCCAGATCAACACCAAGCTTCCGCGCGTCGCATACCGCGAGACCATCACCAAGAAGAGCGGAATCGTCGAGTACGCACACAAGAAGCAGTCAGGCGGACACGGTCAGTACGGTAAGGTCCTCATCGAGATCGCACCGACCGAGAGAGGCCAGTACTACACATTCGAGAACGTCGTCAAGGGCGGTTCGGTTTCCAAGGGTTATGTCCCCGGAATCGAGAAAGGACTTCATGACCAGATGGAGGAAGGATTCCTCGCAGGTTACCCGATGGTCGACATCGGAGTCACTCTGGTCGATGGTAAGGAGCACCCGGTTGATTCTTCGGAAATGGCATTCAGACTCGCTGCAAAGGGAGCCATGAAGCTCGCCATCGAGAAGGCCGGCCCCGTTCTCCTGGAGCCCTATGCAAAGCTTTCCGTCTACGTCGACAACCAGTATCTCGGAGACATCCTCTCTGACCTCTCCTCCAAGCGCGGTAGAGTCCTTGGACAGGAAGATCTGGGTGGAAACATGGTCCAGGTCAACGCAGAAGTCCCGCAGGCCGAGCTTCTGAACTATGCCATCGACCTCAAGTCAATGACATCAGGCACAGGTTCGTTCGAACTTGCATTCGACCACTACGAGACTCTGGCCGGCAAGCTTGCCGAAGATGTCATCAAGGCATCCAAGGAAGCAGCTGCCGCTGAGGAAGCAAACAAGTAATAACTGTTTGGACAAACAGAAAGGGAACCGCGACGAACGGTTCCCTTTTTCTTTATCCTGCTGATAGCTTCAGGCTTTCTCTACCCAGACTTCGTTGATCGTGTAGTCCTTCTCAAGGCCCTTGCGCTCAAAACCGGTCTCAGGACGCCACGGGCGCTCCGGAGCAAAGCCTCCGTACGGATTCACAAGACCATCAGTATAGCCAAGTACCTCCAGCATCTGCTTTGCATAGTCCTCCCAGTCGGTGACGCAGTAGATGTAGCCGCCCTTTTTGAGCTTTGATGCAAGAAGCTCTGCAAACGGCTTCTGGATGAGACGTTTCTTGTGATGACGCTTCTTTGGCCACGGGTCTGGGAAGAAGATGTGGAAACCGTCAACCGAGCCGTCCGGGACCATATCCTGCAGCACCTGTACGGCGTCAAAACGCATGACCTTGAGGTTCTTCAGGTTCTCCTTTGCCGCGTTTGCCAGAAGCTTGGAGAAACCATAGAGGAAGACCTCGATTCCGAGGTAGTTGATGTCAGGATTCACCCTGGCGATCTTGAGGGTGCTCTCCCCCATTCCGAATCCGATTTCAATGACAACGGGGTTGCAGTTTCCGAAGATTGACTCGAAATCCATGGCCTTGTGCTCGTCATAGACCACCGCATAGTCATGGAAGTGATCCTTGAGCGCCTGGATCTGGAAATCCTTGAGCTTCTGTCCCCTGAGCACGAAGCTCTTGATTTCCCTCCATCCGTTCTCCTGCCGGCGTTCGACTCTGGCAAGCTCCGGATAAAGGTCGAATATCCCCTTTTCCTCGGCCGTAAGCTCCTCGGTATCCACGGTATTCAGTTCTTCACTCATGGCAGTATCCTCTGCAGTTTCTCAAGTATGAACAGAGCCTTGTCCCTGAGTGAGATGGCCTCTGTCTTCATGTTCATAAGATAAGGACGGTTCGGGTCTATGGTGACCGCACCGTTGGAAGTCTTTATCAGGTTTATCAGCTTGTCTATGCTGATTGAAGCGATTCTGGAGAACTCCACCGTCACGTTGCCGTTGCGCTCGCGCATGTGGTAGATGTCAAGCATCCTGCACACGATCCTGAGCTCGGATATGTACAGCAGGTTGGAAACCTCCTCCGGCATGGTGCCGAAGCGGTCGTTCAGCTCGGCGTTCAGGCGCTCTAGCTGTTCCCTTGTCCTTGTTCCGGCAATCTTCTTGTAAATCTCCAGCTTGACGGTAGGATCAGAGATGTAGGAGTCCGGGATGTAGCCGCTGTAGTCCAGTTCCAGGAACACCTCGGTCTCGGGTTTCTCGTTGGTCTTCTGGATCTTGGCGATCTCTTCGTCCAACAGGCGGATGTACATGTCAAGGCCGACTGCGGACATGAAGCCGCTCTGCTCGCGGCCAAGAAGGTTTCCTGCACCCCTGAGCTCCATGTCCTTCATGGCAACCTTGAATCCGCTGCCCAGGTCTGTGTGCTCGCTTATTGTCTGGAGTCTCTTGATGGCGGTCTCGGACAACATCTTCTCCGCCGGATAGAACAGATAGGCATAGGCCTCACGGTCGGAACGCCCGACCCTGCCCTTGAGCTGATAGAGCTGGGATACGCCGTACAGATCGGCCCTGTCAATGATTATGGTGTTGACGTTGGGAATGTCTATTCCGTTCTCGATTATGGTGGTGGAAATCAGGACCTGGATGCCCTCGTACACAAAGCGGCGCATTGTGTCCTCAAGGGCATCGGCGCGCATCTGGCCGTTGGCCGTATCGAATATGATGTCGGGCATGCGGCTGCGCAGCATGGTGGCCGTTTCCTCAAGCGTCTCGATCCTGTTGTGCAGGTAGAACACCTGTCCGTGACGGGCCACTTCAAAGCGGATTGCCTTCTCAACGATGTCCAGATCAAAGCGGTCTATGACTGTTTTTATGGGTTTGCGTGAAATCGGAGGCGTCGTCAGCAGGCTCATGTCGCGGATCTGAAGCAGAGACATGTACAGCGTCCTGGGTATGGGCGTGGCCGAAAGGCTCAGGCAGTCCACGTTGGTCTTGATCTCCTTGATCCTGTCCTTGTCCTTGACTCCGAAGCGCTGCTCCTCGTCCACTATCAGAAGTCCGAGGTTCCGGAACTGGACATCCTTCTGGATTATCTTGTGCGTGCCGAACAGGACATCCAGATGCCCGTCTGCAAGGGCGGCAAGCACCTTCTTCTGCTCCTTGGGAGGAACCATGCGGCTCAGAAGTCCCGTCTTGAGCGGAAACTCATTCAGACGCTGCCTGAAGTTGCTGTAATGCTGCTCTGCAAGAATCGTGGTGGGTGCAAGGAACGCAACCTGCTTTCCGCTCATGACAGCCTTGAATGCGGCACGGAACGCGATTTCCGTCTTGCCGTATCCTACGTCTCCGCAGATCAGGCGGTCCATTACATGAGGGCTCTCCATGTCGTCCTTGATGTCCTGGATGCAGGTAAGCTGGTCCTCGGTCTCGTCGTATTCGAACTCTGCCTCGAACCGGAGCTGCCAGTCGTTGTCCTTGTCGAAGGCGAATCCCTGGCTGTTCTTGCGCCGGGCATAGAGGGCGATTAGCTTGGACGCAAGGTCCTCGGCACTCTTTCTTGCCTTGGCCTTCTTGTTCTCCCAGCCTGCCGACCCCAGCTTGTCTATGTGCGGAGCCTCGCCTGCGGATCCTATGTAGCGCTGGATCAGGTTTGCCTGCTCGATGGGGACATAGAGGTTCTCCTTGTCGGCGAACTGTATCTTGATGTAGTCGCGCTCGCGCACGCGGTCTATCTTGAGGAAGATGCCGATTCCGTAGTTCACGTGGACCACGTAGTCGCCTTCATGCAGCTCCACAAAGCTGTCCAAAGCCGATGTCTGGGTGTGCTGCAATGTCTTGATGACCTGCTTCTTGCGTCCGAATATCTCGTTTTCACAGAAGACTATGAACTTGGAGCTACGGATGGAGAAACCGCCGGAGAGACTGCAGACCCTGTAGTTGATTCCATCGTAATCGCTGAGCATGGTCTCAAGACGCTGCTTCTGGACCACTGTGGACACACAGATGTCTATCTCCCAGCCGTCATTCACAAGTCCGTCGAGATCCTGCTTGAAGAACGTGAAGTTCCCGAAGTATGAGCGCGGCCCGTCTATGTCGAACCTGTAGGCTCCCGGAATCTGTCCGCTGATGTCAAGGACCGTCATGCTGGACGAGCGCTCCTCAAAGAACCGCGTGAAGTCAAACAGCATGTCCTGAGGCTTCACGGCGTTGCGGTCCTGCTGGTAGGCACGTCTGTACAGGGTCCTGGCCTCCATCTGCATGCTGGAGTAGCTGCTCTCCAGCCTCTTGTCGCCGAGGAAAACGTAATAATCGTCAGGCCCGAAATACTCGGTTATCCCGCATGGCATTACGGAAGAACCGTCTGCCGACTGCATTATCTGAAGCGATACATGCCCCAGCTGCTTTGTAACCTGCTGGCTCAGGGGCTCGAACCTGCATATCTTCTCCACCTTGTCCCAGTCGAGATAGATGCGCACGGGAAGTTCTTCTCCGTACGGGAAGATGTCCAGGACCTCACCTCTGATGGTGAACTCACCGGGCATGGTGGTGTTGGCGTTGCGGAAGTAGTTTCCTTCCGACAGCCTCTTTGCGACCTCCATGGTATCCAGCTGCTGTCCCACCTTGAACATCATGTTGGATGAATCTATTGCAGCACGGCCGGGAACAGGCGAACAGATTGCCCTTATGGACGTAATCACCATTGCCCTTGATGCAGCGGCTACCGCACCCAGACAGCGGATCTGCTCGTATTCCTTTGTGGAACCTTCCCAGGCCGAATAGAGGACGCGTCCCGATGCAGGAAGGAACAGGACGGGAATACCCTTCACCATGTCGGAATTGGTGAACAGAACCCTTGCGATCTCTTCCGTAGGACAGATTACCCAGGTGATTCCGCTCACCGATGCAGCCATCATATGGGCACACTGAAACAGTGGAAATCCGTCAAGGCCCTCCACCAGTATGTTGTCTTTCCTGTTCTTTGCGAACGCCTTGAAGGCATCGCTTTTTTTGATGTAGGATTGCAGTGTCTGCATCGGGGAAAAATTACCACAACAGACGAATGAGTTCAAGGAGGAAGACTCAAATGCAGGAGACCACACTGTCAAAGGATGATGAAAGGATCACCAGGATAAACATCCAGGAGGAGACACCCTCTCCCCGCTACGGTTTCGAGCCCAGGGACAAGGACAGCATTGCGTTCTTCGAGCTCTGCAGCGCAATCCGCCAGAGCGGAGAGGCCGCACGTTCCAACCAGAGCCACATCCACAGATCCCTCAAGTATGACGGATCCATCCTCACCGAGACTGACCTTGCGGTCTCCGATGCCGTGATTGCACGCATCAGGAAACTTTATCCCGACTGCAACATCATCACGGAGGAAATAGACCTCCACGATTTCAGGGACGGCGCCCGCTACACCTTTGTGCTTGATCCCATAGACGGAACCGATGCCTACAGCCAGGGCCTTCCGTCCTGGTGCGTGGCACTGGGAATACTGGACAGCACCAGAAAACCCTGCGGAGCCATAGTCTACGCACCCCGTTTCGGAGTTGGTGCCCAGGACATGTTCTTCTGCGCCATGCCCGGTGACAACAAGCTGTATCTCAACGGAAAGGAGCACACCACACCGCAGCATTACGATGTCCCCAGACAGATGATCATGGGCTCGAATACCATGGAGTACATGGATATAAGCCGTTTCCATGGCAAAATCCGCTCTTTCGGAAGCAGTATCCTCCACATGGTGGCTCCCGCTGCATTCTCCAACCTTGACTGCACCACAAACCCATACTGCTACGCATGGGACGTTGCGGCAGCACACGGAATAGTATCCAGAAGCGGCCTGAAGATCTGCTATGTCGACGGAAGCCCGATTGAATATGACGATGTCCTTCTGCTTGAGAGAAAGCACATCCGCATGCCCGTATACGTTGGAAACGACGGCTGCGTGAAATGGATGCAGGAGAATATCAGGATGGTGAACTGGGAGTGACGGTCAGGCCTGTGCCTTCTGCGCCAGCGACTCGATCTCCTTTATGAACTGCTCCACATTGTCAAAGGCACGGTATACCGATGCAAAGCGTATGTACGCCACCTTGTCCACCTTGTAAAGCTGCTTGAGGGTCTCCTCGCCTATCGCCGCACTTGAAATCTCATGTCTTGGGCCGGCCTGGATCTTGATGGCCTCCTCGATGTCGTTGATGAGATTCTCGATTACCTCGGAGTTGATGTTGCGCTTGTCGGTACACATGCGGATTCCGCGCTCGATCTTGGAAATGTCGAAATTCTGCAGGTCTCCGTTGCGCTTGATGACCGTGATGGGCTTGTCCTCCACACGTTCATAGCTGGTGAATCTGTAGCCGCACTTGAGGCAGACGCGGCGCCTTCTCATGGCGCTTCCGTTCCCCGTTGTTCTTGTCTCCAGTACCTTGTCCTCTACGGCTCCACATGCAGGGCATCTCATAGTGTCTCTATTCTCCTTGGCAAGAGAATAATACACTAGATTCATTCTAGTGTCCATAGCATTTGTAACTTCTTATATGAAAGTGACGCAGACACTAGAATTCGGGAGAATCATGCATAATCCTGTTGCAATTCATTACTGATTGTTATTATAATAACATCAGAACACAAAATAACAACGGAGGCCGCCATGTCTGAGTCCGTAAGCAGGAAAGTAAGGGAAATCGTTGACAAGACACCGTTTCTGAGGGATGTCCTCAGCAAGGGGTTCCTGAACTACTCGAACTTTGCCGAAAGCATAAGGGAGGAAGTGTCCCGATCCTGCGGCAAGGACGTCAAGGAAACTGCCATAATCATGGCCCTCAGACGCTACGGAGTCGACCTCCAGAAGACAAACGTCAACCCGGCAGTGGAAAACCTGAAGTACACCCTGGTTGTCCACACCAACATAGCATATCTGGATTTCGTGAAGACTCCCGAGCTGGTCCAGCAGATAGGAATGCTATACAAGATAGCGGCCAGAAACGGCGCCAACTGCTTCCTC
>Ga0265301_10006371_pt1 | contig 11301 bp, 10 predicted proteins | sample AusTroGonzalo_MG_2_FD_193488 | JGI IMG/M metagenome (GOLD analysis project Ga0265301, IMG submission 193488) | Bovine rumen microbial communities from tropical cattle in Woodstock, Queensland, Australia - Gonzalo_04 | ecosystem: Host-associated > Mammals > Digestive system > Stomach > Rumen ...
AGCTTTTTCTGCATGTCGTTTTCCCGGTCTGCCTGCGGTTCGCTGTAGGCGGCTTCGTCGTCAACGCGGAATTTGAACACCTCGCCCGTCCATCGCGCCAAGGTGCCGAACACGTCCACGCCGACCGCCTGTGCGCCGATCAGCAATGCGAACAGAATGGCAATGACGGCTGCGACGACGCCGACCTTTCCAAGGGTTTTTTTGATTCTGTGCCCGTTTTCCCGTACTGTTTTGCTGCTCCGAATGATTTCCTCACAGGCTGCGTCTAAGGAGTCGTCAGCGTCGGAAGACGCTTCGGTCTGCTCATACTCACGCAAAACCTTTTCGCCGAGTTGTTCGGCATATTCGTCCATCAGTAAGGCAAGAAACGCGCTGTCATAGTTGTGCTGCAGCTGCTGCTTATTCTTTTCCATCGTTTTTCACCTCCATTTCGCGCATGAGCGTTGCAGCGCGTTTTCTGACACGGCTGAGGATCGTGCGGATGCTGTCCGGCTTGCAGTGCAGCGTGGCTGCCAGCTGCTCGGCATAGCAGCCCTCCAGATACCACGCCTCCAGAATCCTCCGATCGTTGGGAGGAAGCGCGTCCATCAGGCTCATCACGTCCAGTCTCGCATCCGAATCGATCTGCGCAGAATCAGAAAGGACATCCGACGCGTGCGTGATACCCTCGCCGCTGAGCGGGACGGTAATCAGGCGCTTGTCTTTGTTCACACGGTTATAGAATGTCCTTCTGATCGTTAAAACAATATACGCGGCGGTTTTGCAACGGTTCAGAGAAGAAACGGTATCAATATTACGCATCAGGGCGATCAGGCTGTCCTGCAGGATCTCTTCGGCGTCCTCCGGAACGCAGGTCAGACCGCGAACGGTGTGCAGCATCAGCCCCTTATAGGTGTCGTACAGGGCGGCGACCGCCTGCTTTTGCGTTGCGGAGAGTGGCGGAATCTCTTTCTTTCTTCGCACGAAGCCATGCTCCTTTTCTGTATTTTCTTTCCATTATAGCGCATAATACTGCATCTTTCCATAAAAAGTTTTACGAATATGCGCTGCATGGACGATCCGGCGGCGACGGCGGCGGGGTGCCCGTGCGCCGCGCCGCGCCAAGGCTGAGAAAACGCTTGACTTCGCAGACCGGATCGTATATAGTATAAAATGGAAGGATATGAGAAACCATCCTCCGTGAAAAGAAAAGCGCTGATCGAAACGGTAGTGAATCCGGTGACGACAGGAACAGAAAACGAAACGGAGAATACCATATGCAAGTGATTTTAGCTGCGCTGGAGCTGGTCGGCGGGCTTGCGTTCTTCCTCTACGGCATGCACCTAATGTCGGGCGGCTTGGGGAAAATGGCGGGCGGCTCCTTGGAGCGTTCCTTGAGAAAAGCGGCGTCGAATCCGCTCCTCGGCATGAGCCTCGGCGCGGGCATTACCGTCGCGATCCAGTCCTCCTCCGCCATGACCGTCATGCTGGTCGGTCTTGTCAACTCCGGGCTGATGCTGTTCAGCCAGACGATCAACGTTCTGATGGGCTCCAACATCGGCACGACCGTGACGAGCTGGATCCTGACTCTCACGGGCGTCGAGGGCGAGGGCTGGATGGAGCTGCTGAAGCCGAAGAACTTCTCGGCGGTCGTCGCGATCGTCGGCGCGATCCTGATTATGATGTCCAAGAAGACCAAGCGGCAGGACTTGGGCAAGATCATGGTCGGCTTCGCCGTTCTGATGTACGGCATGACCTTTATGAGCGACGCGATGAAGGGCTTGCAGAACAATCCCGCCTTCCATTCGATGCTGGTCGCGTTCGACAATCCGCTGATCGCGGTTTTGTTCTCGACGCTCTTTACCGGCATTATCCAGTCCTCCGCGGCGACCATCGGTATCGTGCAGGCGCTGACGGTGACCGGACTGATCACCTACGGCAACGCGATCCCGCTGGTGCTCGGCGCGAATATCGGCACCTGCGCGACGGCGCTGCTGTCGTCCGTCGGCGTCACCAAGGAGGCGAAAAAGGTCTCCGTGGTGCATATCATTATCAAGCTGATCGGCACGGCGGTCTTTATGATCGGATATTTCGTCGCCGACGCGGCGTTCGACCTGCACTTCCTCGCGGATAACCCCGGCAGACCCGGCGTCGCGCTGATCCATACCGTGTTCAACGTGGCGAATACCGCCCTGCTGTTCCCGTTCCAGAAGCAGCTGGTGAAGATCACCGACAAGCTCGTCGGCTCGTCCAAGCGCGATGGCGCGGGCGCCTTCTTGGACGAACGTCTGATCAGCACGCCGTCCGTCGCCGTCAACGAGGCGATGGCGCAGACGCGGAAGATGGCGCAGCTGGCGCAGAAGACCTTGGAAATGTCCTTGGAGCTGTTCCACAGCTTTGACGAAAAGGCTGCGGACCAGATTCTGACGGCAGAGGACGATCTGGACAACTACGAGGACAAACTGGGGTCGTTCTTGGTTAAGCTGTCCAGCCGCGCGCTGTCCGACCTTGATTCGCGGCGCGTCTCCCTGATGCTGCACACGATCGGCGACTTGGAGCGACTGGGCGACCACGCGGTGAATCTTCTCAATGGCGCGCGGGAGATCAAGGAAAAAGAAATCGCCTTCTCTGAGGGCGCGCAGGCGGAGATTCGCAATCTGACCAACGCGGTGGACGAGATTCTGTCGATGACAATCCGCGCCTTCTGCGAGCATGACCGCGCACAGGCAAGCCACGTCGAGCCGCTGGAGCAGGTGATCGACGTTCTGATCGCGCAGTCAAAGAGCAAGCACATCGAACGGCTCCAGCTCGGCAAATGCACGATCCAGACCGGTTTTGTCCTGTCCGATCTGCTGACCAACTACGAGCGTATCTCCGATCACTGCTCGAACATCGCCGTCGCGCTGATCGAAACGGGCGCCGGCAGCTTCGATACGCACGCCTACCTGAACGACATCAAGACCGGCGGCAGCCGCGCCTTCGTCGACGACTACAAGCGCTACGCGGAAAAGTACGGCGCTGCATAAATAGAAACGCAAAAAGACGCGCATCCGACAGGATGCGCGTCTTTTTGGTTGCGGCGGACAGCCGTGCCGCTTTGCAATTTTTTAAATAATACGTAACCGGAAGCGCGGAGCGCTTTCCAGCTCCATGCGGCAGCCGGCGTTTGCCGCGGCGAGCCGCAGGGAGTGCAGACCGCCGCTGGGGATGACCTCGCCCGCCGGCGGCGCGCCGTCGTTCATGATCTCAAAGCCGTCCTTGTGAATCACGACCTCCAGACGGCTGCCGTGCGCGTGCTTGACGGTGTTTGCGGCGCATTCCGCGATCGCCTGCCCCAGCAGCAGCTGAAGCGCTCTGTCCTGCGGCGGCGTGCCGATGAGATCGACCTCCACGCCGAAGCCGGCGGCGGCTTGCAGCGCTGCGTCGACGTCCTGCTCCTGCGCCTCCGTTTCCGAGCGCAGGGAGACATTGAGCTGTTCCAAGAGCAGCCGCAGCGTCTGCGGATCGCTGCGCTCCGGGTGCTCCAGATGGTATTTTCCCATCAAGAGCGCGCTGCCGAGCTGATCGTGCACCGTCGTGCGGGCGGAGAGCAGCTCCTGCCGCACGACGAGCTCCGACTGCTCCTGCCGATAGCGCTTCAGACGAAGCTGCAGCTCCCGCAGGCGCTCGTTCTTTTCGTTCATTTCCGCCGTCTTGCGGTACTGCTCGGTCACGTCCTCGCAGGTGATCTGCACGCGCTTCTGCCCGTCCATGTGCAGCTCCGTCCGCTCTGCGAGCAGCGCCGTACCGTCCTCCTGACACAGCAGATAGTCCTCGCCCTGCCGTACGCCGCGCTCCGTGATTGCCTGCCACAGCGCGTCCGCGCCGGAATAGATGCTGCCGGTCAGCGTGCGCAGGCAGTCGTTCATTTTGAGGTTGGACAGCAGGATCAGACCGTTTTCGTCGGAAATGCAGACGCCGGTCGGCAGCAGGTCGACCGTCTGCTTGACGGACTGCGCCGAGGGGTGCATGCGCGCAAAGCGCAGAATCCGGAAAAGGTGGAAGAGCAGCAGCAGGAGGGAGAGCGCCTCCGCGGCGAGCACCGCCGCATAGGGCAGACGCGTCATCCGGAGCACAACGGACGGATAGGCGCGCTCGTAGGGCAGCCATTCGATCCGGTAGGCGCCGTCGAGCAGCAGCGCCAGCAGACACAGGTCAAAGAGCGCGTGCAGGGCGCACAGGAGGATCGGCAGCCATCCGCGCCGCTGCGACACGGTCAGCAGCAAAACGCAAAGCGAACCGATCATAAGCAGCATGGCGGCAAGCCGTAGCCAGACGCCGAGCGGCTGCATCAGAATCTCAGAAACCGTTCTCATGCCGTGCCGCCCTCCTTTGTCCGAAGTGTGAGATAGAGCAACCCGTCCTCCTCCGACAGCTCCGCTTCGGCGGGAACGTTCGGCAGAGAGAACGGCAGCGCGCAGTCCGCCATCAGACGCACGCCCTCGTCCGTCAGCAGGACGAGCAGATGCTGCGCCTGCTCCGCAAACGCCTCGGTAAGCAATTCAAAGCTGTCGTACAGCACGGCTGCCTCCGCATTCAAAAAGTCGCGCTCGGTCTTCTGCTCCGTCGAGGCGTCCACCCCGCACAGGCACAGAAAGCGAGAGGATTCCTCCAGCGCAAGATAGAGCTCGTTTGCCGTGACCGATTCGCGCTCTGCCGCTTGCAGAACGAAGTTCGTTTTGCGCTTGATGTAGGCGTTCATCAGCAGAATCTTTGCCAGCGTTTCGGGGTAATCCGTGCGCTCCGGCTGCAAGCGCTGCAAAAGCGCGCCGATCTTGCGCTGCGTGTCCTGCACCGAGGCGTCCGCCTCGGCGTAGAGGCGGTTGCGCGTGTCGACGCGAAGACGCTCCGCCGCCTGCTCCGTTTCAAAGCGCAGCAGATCGTTCTCCGTTTCCAGCACCTCGTTGGCCTCCTCCAGCGCGCGGTTGAGCGATTGCAGCGTGCTTTCGTCGCCCGCCCAGAAGGCAAAACCGGAGGAAATGCGCTTGCCGGTCAGGCGCGTGTGACCGTCCGGCAGCAGCATCGGCGCGGTCAGCGCGGCGCTGCGGGCGGCGGGGTCCGCCTCGATTGCGCTCGCCGTGCGGTAGACGGTGCGCTGCATGGGATCGGTGATCTCCGCGGGCAGGCGCATTCGCGCAAAATAGTCGATATAATTCTCGTTGAAGGGGATGAGGCGACTGCGGATACAGCTCTCGAAAATGCCGAGCATGCAGAAGGTAGCGGCGTCCGGGAAGGTCCACGGCGAAGCCAGCATCGCCCGACTCAGCGGGCGGTCCGCCAGCGTCAGGATGGCGAGCATTCCGAGCAGGATCAGGGCGGGGAGCAGCGTCCTTCTGCCGCTGTGTCTGCGCCGGTCGGCTAAGGCGAGCAGCGTCAGCCCCAACAGGACGCAGACGATCACGAAGCCATAGGTAAGGTACCAAAGCGGTCCGAGGGTGTAGCTGTTCCAGACGCCGCCCTGCACCTCGCTTCCGATGGGGCGGAACATCCAGAAATGCAGATCGTTCGTCGCCACCAACACGGAGATCAGCGCCGCCGCGATCAGGGTCAGGCGGATCTCCGTTTTCCGTCCTCGCCGCTCCGGCTCCATACACAGGCAGGTCGCTAAAAACAGCGCGGGGATGAACGCCATCGGCACATAGAAAGCGTACCAGCAAAAGTGCTCCAACAGCGAGGCGTACACCGCAAGGCGGTACTTGACGGAGCGGATCAGCAGGAACAGGAGCATCATTGCGCCGGCGGCGAGGATGCAGCGGCGGGCAGGCGAGGGCAGCAGCCGCGTATAGACCGACTGCGTCCACCACAGCAGCAGCGCGGTGTAGATCGCAAAATTCAGGACGAACAGCAGGGTACTGCAGAATCCCGGCAGCGCGGAGCCCGCCGCCGTGCCGAGGTCTTCCAGATAGGCGTTGCACAGGCGGTCCAGCACGTGCAGCGCGCCTGCGAGCAGGAGCGCGCCCACGAACAGCGGCAGCCGCCATTTCTTCACCATCTTCATCCGCAGCCCTCCTTTCTTCGGCAGTTTTCGGCAAAAAGCGCTTATAGTCGGATTATAGCATATCGTTTATGCGGTTTGCAATCCTCCGCGGATTAATGCTTGTTTTCTTTGCCGCGCTGTGCTAAAATATTCCTGCGACACAATCGAATATTTTGACGAACTGCAAGGATGTGTTTTTCCTATTGGTAAAAACACACCCTCTGTTTGGCATCCTTGTGGTTTGTCGACGATTGTGTCGCAGCAATGGGGCTGTGTTTTTCGGGCATACGGTCTCTGTACCGTATGCCTTTTTTGTGCAGGGGAGAAGAGAAAAAATGATGACGACAGGAGAGTATCGCTTGCTTTGGAACGCCGTTACAGACGCCATTCGTCAATTGGAGGCCGTCAGAGAGCAACTCGTAACTGCGCAACAGCGAGCAGAAGAACTCATCTTGGAGAAAGACTGCGAGATCATCGTTTTGCCGAAAAGCAACAACGAATGAGTTGTTATACCAAAAAGATATGAGGAAGGTGGAGCCCTCCTCAATTACCATTTCTGTTCGTATATGCATTAGAATACGAATAGCAAAATCCCGCCAACAAGCCGTTTTCGGAGCTGACGGGATTTTGTTCGTGTTTTACTGCTGAAAAGTTCGCGTTTTACAGTTAATTTATATTATTGTTTCATTTTTCGCACTTGAATGTTATGATAATTGCGCCGAAAAAAGGACAAGTTTCAAAAGGACAAGTTTTGGGATTTTTCAACACTTCGAGGGAGAGGAAGGACAAGAAAAGGACAAGTTTTTTGAAGATTTTGACCCATGAAAGCACAAAAAAGAGAGAAGAAGGATCGCTCCTTCCTCTCTCGGAAACGCGTAAGGGTTTTGCAATTTGCCAAACGTTATTTTGCGACCTTGCTCTTCGCCTGGAAATAGCCTGCAACCGCGGCGGCGAGGCAGACGACCACGTCGATGATGATGTCGCCTTTGCCGCCGATCTCTGCCATAAAGGTCGTCCCGTGGATCAGACTGAGCACGAAATTGAACAGCGCAACAAGCGCCGCGGCGACTACAAAGGTAAGGATAGCATTCAAAATCGGTTTCTTGGACAACATGGTTTCTTCTCCTAAATTGTTGATTTTTAGTGTTTGATTATTTGCCGAAGTAACGGTCGAGCAGGCCCTTCAGCGCCTTGCCGTGTCGGGCTTTGCGGTCAACAGACCCGGATTATTTCACAACAAACAAAGGTTTTGATCTGTCATAATCGCCGAAACGATTGGTTGCCTCGTAAACAAGCGGTCCGGCAACGACGTATAAAGGCTTTGATCTGTCGTAATCACCGTAAGCATTTTCCGCCTTATAAATCATGTTTCCCTGGATTACGACTACCGGCTTAGACCGATCATAATCATATTCGTTTTCCGGCTTGAAAATAACATTCCCGTGTCCGATATAAACCGGCTTGTGGCGATCATAGTCTCCGAACTTGTTCGTTGCTGCATAGATTTTGCTGCCTACGCACACATACTTCAGCTCGCCGCAGTCACCGAAACGGTTTTCTGCTTTATAGACTCCGAAATCCATGTGATAATCTCCTCTGTCTATTCGTTTGAAACAGTTTCGTTCTCGAAATGAAAATGCTATCAGCCGAAGTAACGATCCAGCAGACCCTTCAGCGCCTTGCCGTGACGGGCTTCGTCGCGCGCCATTTCATGGACGGTGTCGTGGATGGCGTCGAGGTTGTTCTTCTTCGCGCAGGCGGCGAGGTCAAACTTGCCCTGCGTTGCGCCGAACTCGCAGTCCACGCGCCATGCAAGGTTCTTTTTGGTGGAGTCCGTCATATTGGGCTCCAAAGCGCTGCCGAGCAGCTCCGCGAATTTCGCGGCGTGCTCCGCCTCTTCATAGGCTGCCTTCTCCCAGTAAAGACCGATCTCCGGATAGCCTTCGCGGTGGGCAATGCGCGCCATACACAGATACATGCCGACCTCGCTGCACTCGCCGTTGAAATTCGCCTTGAGTTGGTCAAGGATGAACTTCTTGTCCTCTTCGGGAACGCCGTCGAGCTTCGCGCCGATACCGAAGACGTGCTCTGCCGCCAGAGCCGCGCCCTCCTCCATCAGCTTGAACTTCGCGCCGGGGACGCCGCACAGGGGACACTTGAAATCTTCGGGCATGTCGCCCTCATGGACGTAACCGCAAACGGGGCATACGTACTTTTTCATAGTTTTTTCCTCCAATCATAGTATTTTTCTGTTTTCATCATATCATAGACGCCGCTTTCGTTCAAGCCTTTTTTGCGGCGATCCGCGAAAAATTCCGTATTGAAATCAAGTGCAAAATCAAGTATAATACAATCAGATTAGTAGAGGCAAAGGAAGGTGAACGGATTGGGCGAGGTCATTTCCGTTGTTTCGGGCAAGGGCGGCACGGGCAAAACGACGCTCTGCGCCGCGATCGCGACCTGTCTCGCGGTGGAAGGCAAGCGGGTTCTGTGCATTGATACGGACTTCGGTTTGCGCAATCTGGATATTGCGCTGGGGATGGCGGATCAGTCGATCGTCGCCTTTACCGACGTGATCCACGGCTATTACAGCCTCTCCGACGCGTCGGAGCATCCGCGTTTTTCCGGTCTTTTCCTGCTGACCGCGCCCGTGCGCGAAAACGAGGATCAGGTCAGTCCGGAGGACTTCGGCAAGCTCCTTGAGACGGCGCGGAAGGAATTCGATTTCTGCCTGCTCGACGCGCCCGCCGGCATCGGGCTGGGCTTCCGCCTTGCGACGAAATACGCCGACCGCTGCCTTGTCATTTCCACGCCCGACCCCGCCTCCATGCGCGACGCTGCCCGCACGGCGGAGCTTCTGACGCTGGACGGCAAGGAGGAAATCAAGCTGATCGTCAACCGCGTTATGCCGCGCATGTTCGCCAAAATGGAGCTGACCGTGGACGACGTCATGGACGAGGTCGGCTTGCCGCTGCTCGGCGTGGTGCCGGAGGATCCGAAGGTCGTGCTTTCCGCCACGTTCGGCAGCCCGCTGATTCTCGCCGCGGGCGGCGGCGCCGCGGAGGCGTGCCTGCGGATTTCCAGAAGGCTGCGCGGCGTACCGACGCCATTGATGAAACTGTGAGGTGATCGTATGAATATTACGCTTCTGGCGCATGACAAGAAGAAGGAACTGATGGTGCAGTTCTGCACCGCGTATAAGAGCATCCTCGCAAAGCACAGCATTTCTGCCACCGCCACGACCGGACGGCTCGTCGCGGAGGCGACCGGTCTGCCGATCACCCTCCTGCTGTCGCACAATCAGGGCGGTCATCAGCAGGTGGACGCGCGCATCGCATATAACGAGGTCGACCTCGTGCTGATGTTCACCGACCCGAACAGCATCGACCCTTGGGAGGATCAGCAGATCGTCCAGACGATCCACCTGTGCGACACCTACAACGTCCCCGTTGCGACGAATCTCGCCTCGGCGGAAATGCTGATTCTCGGCTTGCAGCGCGGCGACCTCGACTGGCGCGAAATGCTCCGCAGCAAGCGCAGGTGAGAGCGGTATGGAAGCTTATGAAATCATTGAGCTGATCCGCACGGCGGAGAAGAAAACGCCCGTGCGCGTCTTCGTGCAGGAAAAAGCGCCCTGCGACTTTACCGACGCGGAGGTCTTCTGCGGCGGCAGCGGGCTGAAAATCCTCTTCGGCGACTGGAAGGCGATCGAGCCGCAGCTTGTCGCCAACGCGGAGAGAATCGAGCGCGTCCGTGTGGAGAATAACGCTGTGAATTCCGCCATTCCGATGCTGGACGTGAAGAATCTCCACGCCCGCGTCGAGCCCGGCGCGATCCTCCGCGAGGGGGTGGAGATCGCCGACAACGCGGTCGTTATGATGGGCGCGGTGCTGAACATCGGAGCGAAGGTCGGCGAGGGCAGCATGATCGACATGGGCGCGATCCTCGGCGGACGCGCGACGGTCGGGAAGCACTGCCACATCGGCGCGAACGCCGTTCTGGCGGGCGTGATCGAGCCGCCCAGCGCAACGCCCGTCGTCGTCGGCGACAACGTCGTCGTCGGCGCGAACGCCGTCGTTCTGGAGGGCGTGCAGGTCGGCGCGAACGCCGTGATCGCGGCGGGCGCGATCGTCACCGCCGACGTGCCTGAGAACGCGGTCGTCGCCGGCGCGCCGGCGCGCGTCGTCAAGTACCGCGACGAAAAAACGAACGCGAAGACCGTCTTGATCGACGCCCTGCGCGAGCTGTAATCCGGAATCGGCGTTCTGCCGTGCGGTCCAGATGACGAGGCATACTCGACGCCGTCTGCGCCGCGCATGGCTGCCGTTTCCCATATCAATAAAACGAAAGCGCCTGCCGCCTCGGCAGGCGCTCAGACTGTCAAAAAAGTCCGCAACCGTCAAAAGCAGTCAGGCATATTCGCCATGCCGCGCTGACTTTGACTTTTACGGACAACAGAACGTTTCCTAACCTTTCAGGCTGAAAAAAGCTTGCTGCGCAAGGATTTTGACTTACTGCGCAACGCACGAACTACCGTACCTATGTACGCCTACGTTCGTGCGTTGCTTGTCTTCCAAACTTTTTGACAGCCTGTTCAGCGTGTCGAAAAAAGGTTTTTCGACACGCGGAGCGCCTGCCGCCGCGGCAGGCGCTTTTTGCATGCTTCTCTCTAATAGGCGCGCCGGGTCGTTGCGAGACCGCGCAGCGGTCGTGGCAATCTGTCCGTCGCCGGTATGGCACGTGTGCCGTATTATGATAAAGCGTCCAATGACGATAGCACGGATTGCCACGGCTCCTGCGGAGCCTCGCAATGACGCAGTTGATAGGCTGTGCGGTCAAGCCTTGCAATGACGCGGTCGGCGGCAGGTTTTCTTCTGCAAAATGACATTTTACCATTGCCAAAATGCCAAATAAATGCTAATATGGTACTATGTAAAATATATAAAATGAACAAATACGGTCATTTTTCGCGGTATTTTACAGAGCGCACAAACAGCAAACGGCGACAACGCTTCAAACGAACAGAGGAGGGACGCTATGTCGGACAAATCAAACGTGATCTACGGCAATCCGATCAGCAAGAAGGCACAGAAAAAGGCGGTCAAATCCAAGCGGAAATACGAGAAAAAATACGGCGATGACAGCAAGGTGAATTACAGCGTGAAAATCCTCGAAAACGCCTGCCTGCACGCGCCTCTGGGCGTGTACGATATCCGTGTGGACGAGGGCGGGGGCGATGCGGCGTTCGACCGCGAGAAGGGGGTCATCGTCGGCAACATCCGCATGGGATTCGGGCATTATCGCAT